>Ga0310690_10001513_pt1 | contig 41039 bp, 69 predicted proteins | sample AusTroGonzalo_MG_2_FD_207661 | JGI IMG/M metagenome (GOLD analysis project Ga0310690, IMG submission 207661) | Bovine rumen microbial communities from tropical cattle in Woodstock, Queensland, Australia - Gonzalo_04 (v2) (version 2) | ecosystem: Host-associated > Mammals > Digestive system >... | reverse complement strand
GTTCAGCCTGTTGTAAAGCTGATCTACTTCATTCGAGAAGCCCTGTGCGATGAAGGCATTCTGTGCGACCTGTGAAGCCGCGAGATCCTTCATGGCTATCTGCTGACGCAGAGCCGAGATTTCATCGTTCTTCGCGTCGATCTTGTCCTGGCAAAGCTGATCTTTAATGCTCTGAATGCCGGAGTTCACAAGATTGAGAATGCTCTGGGTGTTCTGTGTGCTGTTCGCACGGGTAGCACATTCTTCAGATGCGATGGTGTACTTCACATCGCTGATAGCCGCGCGGTTGTCGCATCCGACTTCCGCTAACTGCGCCTGAACTCCGTTGAATCCCTGTGCATTAGCCATCTGTGCCGCGAATGCTGTCTGCATATTTGCGATCTGTCTTGCGTTTGCTCCCTGTTCTACACCGTAGAAGCCATTGGCGAGTGCCATCTGCATATCTCCACAACAACCGCAAAGCTGTGTACTGAGCGATGCGATGCCATCACGTACCGATGTGATGTTATCGTTAATCATCGCGTCACGGAATCCGTTGTTGGTGTTTGCGTTGATGTTCTGCTGTCCGGTCAGGAGCCAAGGGAAATCGTAATTGCCGCCGCCAAAGCCGCCGCCGAAGCCGTTACCCCAACCGCCGCCCGCGAACAGGAGCAGAAGGATTATCCACCATCCATCACCGCCGAAACCGCCAAAGCCGCCATTACCGCCGCCATAAGCGGGGGCTACAGGCATGAAAAAGCCGTTTCCATTGCTGTTCTCTTCGAGTGCCATAAAAATATCCTCCTTCAATTTTTTAAAGGTTAGGGGCTATCCACGCGTTAGATAGTCCGTTATATAAAGGTGCGCTACCTCTATGTCATTGTTGACTTTCGGCATTTTAATCGCCGATTTTGCACAAATAATGCAAATAATGAGTTTTAATTTCCGAAAAACTGTTTTTTCATCTGCATAGCGCGGTTGACCTGTTCCTGTGATACCTGACCGCTGTTGAGCAAGTGCTGAACTATGTCTTGCGGATTGCTCGGCATATTCGCCGGGAGATTGAACCTCTGCGAGAGCACCTGCATAGGGTTCTGCTTGATCTGATTAAGCATCTTCATCATCTGCATAGGATTATTCATCGTCATAGTCCACCTCTCTTACGGGTTTCTTCCGTGTCCGATCTTTCAGGACAGCGATATCTTTCTTGATTGCCGCTATAACGTCCTCAAATGGTTGTAAATCGGTTTTAAGTACATAAGCCGATAAATCTATGTCCTTTTCCTTTGAGGGGCTTTCTGTGGCTTCTGTGACGGCGGTGGCTACATCCTCTTTTACAAGGCGATACCGCTCAAAGGTTGGACGGTCTAACGGGCTGTTTCCCATCGTCTTTGTATAAAAGGTGTTCGGCTGTGATTCATCGCGGAACGTCACGCTGTTGCCCGGTGCCACGGGATATAACCTAGCTTCGTTCTCGTTCTGAACACCGATAAACCCGCCCTGTGAGTTCGGCTGTGCCTGATATGCCTGTGCGCTTTGGCTCGGCTGATATGAGCCGTAAGGATTCGGATAATAATACGGATTGTTGTAATTCATAAACTAGCCCTCCAACAGTAAACGGGTACTTCATCGCCAGAATCCCATGAATCGTAATAATCGCCGTTTATGACGGCTACAACATGGCTTCCCGTACCCAACACGTAGATTCCTTCGGGGTGATCGTTCGCAAAATCTCTGACCGTATAGCAAGCCGGACACGTATTCGGAATCGAATAACGGATGTATCCCCGCTCTTTCAAAAACTGACCGATAACGTCATTGGAGTTCTCCATGTCTCCCATTTCACGACCTATGTGATACAGTTCATCGTATATCTCATACCATGAGCGATCTTCTGCGGCGGCTAAAGCCCTCACGGAACAATCGCCCTTGCGCTTGTGCTGTGGGTTCAGATTCAACTCTACAAACACTTGTCTCACCCCCTTGTCTTGAATCCATCATAGCAACAAAAAAGAACCTCAAACTACGAGATTCTTCTTTGTTTTTTGGGGGTAAATTGTGGGGAAATTGTTAAAAAACTGTTAGGTATCTGCTTTATTATCCCAATACTCGCAATCATAATCGGTAATAGACGCCGTACAGAACGGGAGCTTGCTTACAAGCGTCTTGCCATCCCCAAACTTAAAGCGGGGAATGTCAACATCATTGTCGGTACGATAATCACTATAAACGTACCACTTGCCTAATACAGACACTTTATCAGGCAATTCGGCCCATTCCTTTACTGTGTGTATCTCAGGAAAGCAAGGGCAATTTGCGTAATCACACATATTAAGTCCTCCAATTAAGAACTGTAATGATCTTCGTGCGCACTCTGCGCATAGTAACCGAAACTGTACTCTCGGATATGTTTAATTCCATAGCAAGCTGGATGTTAGATAAATCTTTCGCTTTCAGATCAAAACAAGCGCGCTCTAAATCTGTAAAGTTACATTGCTCTCGAAATAGTGTCAGTTCCGGCTTAGTAAATGAGGAAATTTTCATTCGCCCTCATTTCCGCCCTCTTTTGTCTTGTTATAGCCGATAGTGCTAACTCCGATAAGCGCACCCAAGAAGGTTGTAACGGCGGCAATAACACCACAAACGATATGGCTATCAAAGCCTAACACTTCGCCCAGCGCAAAGATAAATACATTCAGCGCGGGTAAGAAAACAACTACGATCCATTTCAGAATGTCATAAACCTTGTTCGGCAAAATCTGCATTACTCATACCCCCTTATTCATCAATAGTCTTTTCAAGAGCATCCACTTGCTTCTTTATCCCGTCAGCCCATCCATCACCGCCAAGTGATTTATAAGCGTCATAGGTGGCGCAAAAGCTATCATAATCGCTCTTTGATACTGTTCCATCAGCGAGTATTGAACGGCCTGTTGTCTTTAAGGCCGATAACAGAAGTAAACTCATTCCTGTTTCAAACTTATCCAACTTCTTCTTTTTATCGCTCCGCATCTGAAACAGACAACTAATCAACGTAGATATAACGCCACTACCTAATATCGCAATTACAATCTCCATGTCTACCACCTATCCTTAATCTGTCCACAACGCCGCCCAAGTCTTCTGACCGACAACGCCTAACCGCTTGATACCTAAATCCTCTATCGTTTGGAACTCTATCACGGCATCCTCTGTTTTCTTGCCGTAGTACCCGTCAATCGGGCCGGGATTATAGCCCTTCTTAACTAAACGCTCCTGACACTGTTCAACGTCTTTTCCGTGCATTAAGTCATCTTCAATGTACCGAAGCTCACGGGTAAGAACGGGAATTTCATCATCGAACCAATCAAGCCGACCGCCGATAACCCAATGACCTTCCGTCAGTTTGCGTTTCACAACACCATAGTCACGCCCACGAGATTCGATTACATACCCGTCAGCGACATAAGCGTTTCCGTCACCGATATATACACCAACATGAGTGGCATCCTTCTTCTTGTCGAATACAAGGTCTGCGGGTTGTAGGTCTTTCAGCTCAACAGGCGTACTCTTTGCCTGAAAGTCTCGCGCTCGATAGTCTGCGGTCTTGCTGATAATACTCAGGTCTCGCATGACTCCTACGATAATGCCGGAGCAATCACCAGCTCTTGACTTGCTCATATCCCATCCCTGTTCGTAGCACTTGCCGATGTAAGCGAAGTCTCGGCGGGTGTCGGAATCCCATAACGGATTGCCTTTACTATCTCGCCTTGCGTATGTCTTTTCCATTTCGTGTATGCGACCCACGGTAAGAGTCTCGGTGTACTCGCCGTTGGCTGTGCCTATATACACACCATGATTCTTGTAAACCTCAATCATAGCGTCACAAAACTCTTGCCTAGTAGCCATAACCCTACTCCTTTATTGCTTCAAACCGATACTCCTGTGTGATATAAGGGTATTTCTCCTTATCAACCTTTGACAAAAACATTTCTAGCGGTCTTGCATACAACAGGCTTGTATCATTGTGCGGTCTGTAGATAACCATTTCCTTCTCTGTCTCGGTATTCAAGGCGATACCTATTATCCGATAATATCCGCCCTTAAAATGCTTAAACAACGCATTAGGGGGTTATCTCTTGCCTAGTAGCCATCAAATACCTCCTTCATCCGCTTCACCCTCTTTCTTTTGTTGTTCAAATTCATGTAATATTTCCATTACACGGCTTTTTACATCAACCCAGCGCACCAGCTCTTTGCCTATATAGCGTCCTTCCCTGTCGGTATATTGCCGTGTAACAGGGATATTGTCGATTTGCTTAATAGCGTCTGTCAATGTCATGCACCTATTCTGAATTGCTTATAAATACGATAACGATGCGCCCATATCCCATGTAAGTCTGTCCGGCGCATTGATAACGCCCATCTGGTTGATACCAGCACCATCACCAGCCGCGTTATCTCCGCCAACTGCGGGATATTGTATATTGCTATTACTCCACCATAAGGTGTCGCATTCGTAAGAGCTTGACGAACCACCTTGCGTACTAACAGGAATATCACCGTATTCGCTCATGTTTGACGCGGAGATAAAGTTTCCGACATTGCCGCCGATAGACAATCCCATATCGTGATAGCTCGAATAAGACGAACTTTGTGATAAATTTGTCTCTGCATAAGGAGGCGTCATTTTTACCTTATAAACGCCATTATCCAGAATCAAGCCCGCCAATCTGTCACTCTGATCGCCCCAAACGCTCTCCTGATGAAAAGCCTTTACTTGATAATAGTTACTGGTGCGTCCGTAGAACTGTCCTTGTGAATTAAGCGTTCCCGTGTCTAACACACCATTGTTCGCTCCAGAATGATCGAGATGACCGCGCCCAAGTGCAGACTGACTATCGGTACTCTTAAAGATAAGCGTTATCAGGCTTTTTAAAAGGTTTCTCTGAGACCATGTTTTTGTAAACCATCCCGAACCATTAGCCTTAGCCATGCTGATCTCGTCCGCCGCAGTTTTTCCTGTTGTATAGGGCGATTGCCCTGAAATAGAACGTAACCGATTATTCCCGTCTATTGTGCCGCGATAAATGCTCATATAAACATAATCATGTACTATTCCGTTCTCGTCAGTATGTGCATAGGCTTTAAAATTCTGATTTATCTGCGATTGCGATACCAAAATATATTGATAATCACTATCTTCATACTGATAAAGCCATGTTAAAGGCATAGCACTCATGGCATTACCGGCATAGTTAATATTTGAAATGTCCGAGGAACTTTCATCCTCTCGTTTTGAATAATCGTCTTTCTTTAGACGATAATCAACCGTGCCGTCGAATTTTACCATGCAAGGATAATTGTCTGCGACAAACCAAATATCGCCCCAACTACCATAGCTGAAACTACCATTATTCCCACTAGCTGGTGTAAACCCAAAAGCGTCAAGAATGTATTCGCACCTAGAACTAGGATTAGAAGTATTCTTTGCAATCCTTATTCCATAAACCTTCTGTCTTTCGCCTATTGCAATGCGTTCTACCTTTGTAAACCTATAATAGCCGCGTGTATCATAGGGAAAAATGCCATAAAAGTAAGTTTTATCCTCTTGTATGTTACCATCAACCAAAGCTACTGAAGAATGAGCATTGCGGGTTGTACTATCTTCAAGAACTGTACCATCCCAACGATGAAAAGGTGCGCTACCCTCCTTTCTTACTACTACTGTTCCGTTCCACGAAGCCGGAACAGGTTCATTAGTTGAAATATCGGACGGGTCTTGCCATTTTAATTCAATTTGATTGTTAATATTGTCATATATTACAGATACATTATCAGGTTCATCTAATAACCTAAACCCAATATTGCGTATCGTTTCAACAAAATCTATGGCTTGTCCGCCACCGCCGCCGCCACCGCCGCCGCCGCCTTCATTACCCGATAGGTCGTTCAAACGGCTTGCAATGGTATTCAGACTTTCATCCCAGACTTGTGTACCATTAGCCGTATATGTATCTCTTAACGCCTGAACGCCCGTCATTCTACGCTCTAAAATGTATGAGTAGAAGTACGTTCCGTCGGGTCGGAATACCTTTATGGGATCTCCAACCTCATGCAGTGGATTGCCGATAGCAGTAAGCGTAAAGGGCGTATATTCATGTCCGTCTACCGCAGTGAAAAGGTCATCAGTTAAATTGCCTAACTCAACTGCGGAATAATCACTAACCAAAATGTTATTAGTAACTGTGAATATATTTTTATTGCCAACCCACGCCCACGCTTTCGCCGCTGTGCCTTTGGGAGTTTTTACAATTACCTTTTTAAACGGATAGAAAATTTCACCCTCGTTTACTTCCAAACAATATGACACGGGCATATCCGTTGTCAGTAGTGATGATGATATAGGGTCAACCAACGAAACATAACGGAACTCGCCTAGATTAGTGATTGTGCCAAACACACCGTTTATCTGACAGATTGACCTGATAATATCAGCTCCGCTTACCGCGTCGAGTGAAGTATCATCCTTTACTATCTTTAGCGTCTGTCTGATATATTTATCATCGTTTACCAATGTAACCGCTTCTTCTGTAATGCCGAAATTCGACATAAACGAAGCCCGGAACTGCGCTACTGTAACGCTTGTATTGTCATCGGGTAAAATGGTGTTATACCATATCGAAACGTCCGCATTTAATATGTCATACATAGCGTCATAAGCCGTGATAGTGTGCTTCTTGCGGTCTTGTGAACGTACATCCTCTGCAACCTTGAAAACGCCAATTTGAAGCATTTTAGACGCGTCGTGGTTGGGTATCAGGTACACCGTCAATACTGTTCCCGTGATATTGCTGTTGTCGCTCTTATGGACGGTGAACTTTATGCTTGCGGTGTCACATAAACCGAAAGTCAACTGCATTTCGGAGTTAAGACTCTGGTACAACTCGAACGCTTCTTGATCTAAAATGCTGTTGTCAATCAAAACCGTCTCGCCAGATACCGTATAAGTCGTGCCTGATACTGTCACCGTACCGTCCGTAATAAGTAAATCTTTTTGCGTTCCCTCTGTGAGAAATAACGTAGGGTAAGCGTAATTTATCATCACTCATTCCCCCTTATGTTGCGGTTGATGTGTTGTAGCCGATAAATGCAAACCTCACGGGATTGTAGCGAAGCCCGTTCGCGTCGGCATATCTGATTGAGAAGTTTACATCCGAAGTCAGATAGCACGTATCGGATTTATAAGCTTGTTCTTCCGGCATAAAAGCCGTGACATTGCAACTCTTTGCTACTGCACTGATAAACTGTGATTTGATGTTGGTAAGCAGTTCGGCAATCTCCGTGTCGCTCATATCTGGGGTTTCCCATTCGACCTTCATTGTGCGCCTGTCTGATACCGCGTCACGATGTAGCTCTCCGTTAGCGTCTCGGTAACTGTCAAAGTCAACTACCGACCACACACAACTGTAGGACTCTGCCTTGATAAACTTGAAGGGAACAGTATATGTGCCTATTTTCACTAAATAACCGTTGTTACGGGTATAGTACGTTGTTCCAACCTGAACCGTGGTGTCTGTAGTCAGATAGTAAACGTGAGTAACGGAATTGTACTCATACCATCCTAATGACTTCGGGTTTTCCGTTCCAACGGGAGTTATCGCCGTGTATGTTACATAAGCCATATATGTTCCCCCTATCGTTTAGGCAAATGCTGAATTGCCCGTCATTTTATTGTAATTACTTGCCTTTTTCCTCATTGCGATAAACAGATCATCGGTTGTTGCGGGAACGAAACCGTTCATGCCACCGCCGTTCTCCTGAAGGGCTTTTGACATACCCATGTAAGCCGCCTTGTAGATCGCTTCGGTCATTTGCTCGGTGTTGGCTACTGCGGAGTTGCCGCCCATTGAACCTACAAACTCAGGGCCAGCCTCGCCAGCGTAGAATAACGATCCCTGTCCGACAAGTCCACCGCCAGCCCTCTTAAAGATACTCAAAATATTGTTGAACTTTAAGCTGGAATGCTCTTTTTCAAACTTCTCTTTAGGGTAAAGCTGCTGCAAAATCTCTATATCCCGACTATCTAGTTCATTTCCGTTCTCCCAATTTTGGATAGCGGTTTGAACGTATGCGTCACCATATTTATCTATCAGGGCTTGCATTTCCTTTGAAACTTGCGTTTTTTCAAGGTTAGGATTTCCGATTATCTTATCAAAGTTCAAGTCCTTATTCATCGCAGTCTCTAATTCATAAAGCTCATCGATAAAGCCTTGAACCTTCGCTTGTGCTTTTTCAAGCGGCGTTGACAATCCTTCTTCAATCATTCTGCCGAAGCCCGAAAAATCAAGGCTTATACTTGAACCAAGCAAGAAACCTAAGCCCTTTAAAGCAATGGATAAACCAATGCCGCGCATACCAGGAACAAACAACAGACATATGCCTATCGCCGTAGCGATCGCAGAGCCAATCCTTATTAGCCTCCTAAAATCTTCAAACTTCTGCGTTATGGTATCAAACAATTCGTTCCAATTCGGATTCATCCCCGTTTCGGCAACAGATTGCAATACTATGCCCGACATAATCAACCCAAGACCTAAACCCAACTGTCCAGGAACAAACATCAGGATCGTACCGACCGCTACTAGGCCCTTACCGACTTTGGTAAATAAACCTTTGTATGCTTCAAGTTTTTGTCCTATCGTTTCTAACAAACCATCCCAACTGAAATTAGGAAGATTTTCAGCAAGTGATTGAAGCGTAACGCCAGCGGCAATCAACCCAAGACCTAATAACTGCTGACCGGGTACAAACAAGAGCATTAAGCCAATAGCAACTGACGCTTTACCCGCTTTACTGAGTAAGTCAAGATAGCCCTTAAACTTTCCGTCGATTGTTTTCAGTAACCCCGTCCAACTGAACTTGATCTTGTCGTGAACAAGGTTATCCAGCATTTTGCTACCTAAAATCAACCCAAGTCCAAGAAGTCTCTTGCCAGGAATGAACAGTAGCATGATACCGATAGCAAGTGCGGCAGCAGATATGGTGTCAAACAACTTCTCATACTGCTTGAAATACTTTTCGATCTTTGTTTTTAATTCCTTGTTATTGAATTTGAGTTCTTCGACCGTCCATTGAACGCCCTTCATAATGAGCGCAATACCAAGCAGCGGATGACCCGTAAATAGAAGTATCGTGCCAAGAGCCGCCATGCCGACAGGAAGGAGCGCAAGATCGTGTAACTCCTGGTAGGCCGCTTCAATCGTTGATGTAATGCTTTTCCATGTCTTACCAAGCTCCTGAAACGACGAACGAACAGGCTTTAGCTCGTACTTCTTAGTAGCGTCTTCTTGTTCTTCGTTCTTGCGCTTTTGATCGGTAAGGTTGTTCAGCTCGTCAAGACCCAACAACTGATGTTTATATTCTTTTAGGCTATCGGTTGCTTCTTGCCATTTCAAATCTTCAAGGATCGCGAACTGATACTTGTCCGAGCCGTTAAGTCCAGCAAACAACTCTGTTAAGAACTCTGCTAACTGACGGACTTTTTCGATGATCCACTCGATAGCGGGTTTAATAAACTGCTTGAACTCGCCCCAGAACGCACCGATCTGATTTATCATCTGTGAAGAAACAGACTTTAAGCGATCTAATGCGTTTGCAAGCCGTTCAAATCCTTCGGTCTGCTGACTATACAGATACGCATTCTTTAAGCCTTCTTCAAACGCCTGTGATATGGCCTTTAAAGCCGAACGAATAGCGCGGTATAAAGCAATGCGCCCGATTGACTTAAACAGATTACCTAGTTTCCCAGAGGTAAGCGTTATCTGCTTCCCAAACTTTTCCAACCACGTTGTTGCTTTGGCAATACCGCTCTGTGCGGTACTCACTATCGATTGGATTCTGTTCGAGATAGCCCTCATTTTTTCGGGATCAATCTTGCTGCCTGATGTTACTTTGCCGCCATCAACATCAGAGCTACCGCCGGAGCTAGTTTTTTGACCCGATTTGGTGGGCGGATTAAGGGCCTTGTTTACCTTGCTAATACTACTAGATACCGACGCCGAGCCTGTTGTTACCGCCTTTGCTTCTTTTAAGGCGTTCGCATAATCCCTTATTCCCGCTGCTAACGCTTGCAATTTACCAACGCCATCATTATCGATTGCTTTCAGAGCGATATTTGTCTTTGCGAGACTTAACGAAAGTTTATCCGTTAGTTCGCCCATCTTCTTATACTTCTCGGGATCGAGTTTGTTTATAGCGTTCTGTAGATCGGTCAGATTACGATTTATCTTGGCTCCGTAGCTCTGCCCGTCCTTGCCCGTCTTTCCTAACGCCTCGCGCACGTTTTTCAGGGAAGTAGCCAGCTTTGAAAGAGCAGAAGCCGCGTCAGTAGCAGAAGCCGATATTTTAATTTGTAACGTGTCTATTGTCGCACTAGCCATTACTCTTACCTCACTAATTACTGATTAGCCCTTACCCAATCAAGCGTCTTTTGTTTGTTTCGTTCTATTTCAAGCTGCTTCTCGCGCTCAGATAACGCAAATGGCTTATCGGGATATTGGCTGGGCTTATTGCCCTTGCCTCCTGAAAATCCATACGCTAGGCTCTCAATGACTGCGGAAAAGGCCCGATGGTTATATAAACCTTGAAACCACAACTCTTGATTGCGTATCTCGTTCCGTATCTCGTGCGAATCCCGATACACTTTGGCTAGTATGGGATCGCCATTCCAAAAATCATCTAACGACATCCCAATAGCCAAGTAATACGGAAGAACCTGATAGAACGCTTCTGTAAATGTTTCAGACGATGTAGTTGTCTCGTTTAGAACTCCACCGTCATTTTGGAGTTTTTTACGCTATCCTCAGAAGTGATAAGCGTGTTAAAGGGTTTCAGGTAAAGCTCTACAAGACGCTCGATCATGCCCTCGCGCAGACCGCCAAGCTCCTCATACAGAATCTTGTCGGTGTCCGCCTTGCTCATGTCGGGATGGTTCATGCGGAAGGAATAGAAGAATAAATCTTCAATGCTGCTCATGTTGATACCTTCCTGAAGTGCCTGAACCTTAAAGCCCCTGGCCTCTGCGAACTTAACAGAAGCCCTGTTGAAGTCCAACACGTAGAACTTGCCCTGTTCGTTTTTAAGGGTTATTGCCTTTACCCCGTTATTTGTCGCTGCCTTTTTTTCTGCCATAATTAAACTCCTCCATGTAGGTTTAGTTATTATAAAAACAGAGTTATCCGCGCACATGGTCACGGAAAAGGTGGCGAACCTCTGTCCTCTGTTTCTATCTCATATAATCGCCGTATTACGAAGCGGTAACAGTTACCAATACCTGACAAGAATCGCCGTTAGCGTCCTCGCAAGTGATGATCGTGGTTCCAGCTTCAACGCCCGTTATAGTTACGGTGCCTGAACTCTCCGAAGCGGTTGCCGCTGCGGGGTTAGATGAAGTAACCTTGATCGCGCCTGTTGAATTAGTAAGCGTAACCGTAGTGGTGCTTGCCTTTACAACAGTAGCGGTTGTCGCGCTGGGTGTGATCTGTGTGCTATGAGCAAGCCATCCGCCGTATTCCTCGAATACAACTGATCCTGTGATCGTGGACGCGCTATTTCCTGTGATACCGCTATTGCCGATCTGCTTAGGTGTTCCGCAGAAGAAGAACGACTTTGTAGCGTTCGGATAGCAGTATTCCCACCAGAGACGCTTGCCGCTGGCCTTATTGGTTTCTGCCTGTGCAACAAGGGTGTTCCATGCGTTGATCGCTGCGTCGGTGTGATTCATTGTGAAAGACTTCTCTCCGCCGGGGTCCTGTCTACCGGGAACGTAGCGAGTGATCTTATCCTGAATATCCGATACATCGATGGTCTCTAACGAAAGAGAAATCTCGGGTGCTTCGGTAACATTGGCGAGGGTTACAAATCCGCTCGTCGGCATAACTCCCTGAGAACTTTCGAAACAATATTTGACTCTCGCTCCGACAGTTACGATTTCATTCATGCCTATTTCCTCCTGTTAAAATATTTGTATTACTTTTGTATAACGAGCCGTAATGCGATAAATGGTACGGTCTACGTTCGGTAATGGTGAAAGCATTGTTCTTACAAACCCCATATTGTGCATACGCTCGTCTATCAGGTTTATAATCTCCTTTGCCTGTGTTTTTTTACCCGTTGCTTTGTTGCTATAAACGTTAGCCGTGTACATTAACTGACTAGCGGTTTCAGGCTCACGGGAAAGTGAAACGTTGTTCTCCATTTCGGAGTTATCATCTTCTACCAAACTGACGGACGGGAATGTTTCGGGAACCTCGACATACTCTCCGTAAACCGAAATAGTGCTATATCTAGCGCGAAGGGCATTGGCAACGTTGTTAAAAACGGTATTCTCTATGTCTACCATGTGAAAAATACCTCCTTTGCCATCCTTGGTACATTCCTTCGTGCCAAGTTTGCGCTATGGTACATGAACATCGTTGCCGGAATACCGAACGTGTGATAAGTCTGCCAAGTGGTTTGGGTTCCGTTACTCCAAACCCCTTCGTCAAAATACCACCCATTAGGATCGCTTCCGTGACCTTGTCCGTATGTACCGATACCACTCATCCCCAACTCTTGTGCAAGAGGATGAATGAAAGTACCGGGCGGACAATTATTAGCAACAACGCCTGTTCCAAATTCCAGCCATACGGCTGCTCCGCCAACTGAAACTTTTCTGCTTCGGTTATGCTCTCCGCGATCTGCCATCTTCTCAGTATGTAGTGAAGCAATTGTCTCGCCGCTCCATATATGACTTGATAGCTCGGTTCGAGCATTATCCTCGACCATCTGCGCCACATGGTCTACAAACACGCTTGTCTTGCCGTCTAAATCCTTTTGGTAAAGCTCCACAAGCCTGATAGCACGATCTAAGTCTTTCTCGCTTAAAGAACACTCAATCGTCATGTGACGCTCACTTCCTTTATCGCATAGGTAATGCTATTGATACTCTTTGCCACCGACACAACAACGTAGTTATGGGGCTGAAGCACATTATCAACAACCGCTTCCTTGCCTATCCACAGCCGTGAAGTCTCGCTAATCGGGCAAACCATATCATGCGTTACCATAGTCTTTGTGTAGTTTTCATTGATACCGAATTGCTCTACATCCGCCGTTCCACGCGCCGCCGATACGTTGATGTAATAAGCAACAGGATCGGCATAATTGACTTGATATTCTCCCGTCTTATTGCCGTATTCATCAATGATCTCGGTCTTGCTCGTATAGAGCGAATAGTAGATTTTTGTTCCGTTCCTCTGTACTGTCCTCATGTCGTACTCACCGCCCCGACACGTACTATTGCAAGCACGTTACGATGTATGTAATCGATCATGTCCGCAGAGCTGAAATAACGGTTTATGCCGTTCTCATTGTGCTGAGTCTCGCCCTCTGCACCCGCATGGGTATATCCGGCAACAACGGCATAAATCTGGGTTACTTCATACTTCAACGGAACATCGGTTACAGTTGCGGGAATGCCGCCGACCTGACCGTACATCCAATTCAGTATTTCCTGTTTTGCAAGCGTCAGATAATTCGTGAGTTTTGCGTCAGAAGGCAGAGAACCACCGTCTGTCAAAAGCGACTTAATCATCGTTAGTTTTTCAGCGTCGGTCATTTCTCTGCCCTCCTAAACAATCTCATGCGTCTTTTTTGGGTCTGCCGCCCTTTTTCTTCTCGGTAGCCGCCTGTTTAACTTCTTCCTTCGGCTCTTTTACTTCCTCAGCCTTCTCCGTTTCAACAGGCTTAACTTCGGATTCAGCCGATTCAGCGTAATGCCGCCTCAAAAGCATTCCCATGCTTATGCCTTCTTGTAGATACGAACGATCTTGCTCTCATCGTAAAGGTAAGCAGCGAAGTGCTTGCTTGCGGTGAATACGTTGGTGAACTTGGTAATGTCACGATCTGCTTCTACAAGGGTATCTCTCTTTAAGAACAGACGGAGTGCGCCCGGCTTAACGAGGTAAATATCTCCTGCGCCAGCACCCGTAGTCTTGAGCTTGTTGCTTACGATAACCTGACAACCCTGATACTCACCTACGATGCCCTTAACCTTGATCTCTGCTGCAACGTCAGAAGCAGGAACCCACGAATTTACATTCGATCTCATAGCGGTGTAAACAGCGGGAGAAACGAGTGCAACGGTAGGGCCGTCCTCGATGTCCTCACCGAAAAGTTCAAGTGCACTGATGATGTCGGTGTCGGTAGGATATGTGGTGTTGTTTGCGGTGTTGTAAACGCGTCCAGCGGTGGAAAGCGCGTGCATAACGGAAAGCATTTCGTTGTCAACGCCTGAAGCGATTGCAAGCTGAAGCTGCGAAGCGGTCTCACCGATGGGATCGCCATAGCCGGAAAGTACGGCCTCGTCTGTAAGCTCTACGCCCTTCGCGATCTTGTGAATCGTTACGTTAACCTTGCTTGCGGAAAGGATCGAAGTGTTCAGCGCGGTATTTTCTGCAAGGGTACTTGCATCACCGATGTAGGACCAGCTGGGTAACTGAATGGTATCTCCGGGTCTGCCGGAAAGTGTGGTATCTACGGTCGCAAGGGGTGCGAAAAGCATTTTGTCAACCAGCTTCTTGTTAATCATGTCAGCCATAACTTCGGGGTTGACCATGTTTGCAAGTAAAGTAGCCATAATCTTATTCTCCTTTTATTATTTTTGCGACAGTTCCTTGTACACTTCAGGCTGCTCGTTATAGAGTTTTACCCTCTCTGTGTAATTCATACTGTCAAACTGTTCTTTGGTAATGGATGGTGTTCCAACATTACCAGCTCCCGGACGGGGAGTGTTGCGGATCGACTCGGCGTTAAGTGCCTTATCGTGAGCCGTAATGAACTCGGATAGCGAACCCATGAAAGCCTTAAAATCCTTGTCAAAGAATGCTTCTGCGGCCTTCTTCGCAGTTCCCGTATCAAATCCCGCACCAACGAAACCAGCTTCATGCTCGGCTAATGCCTGTGAGCGTTTCAGGGCTTCGTTCTCGGCCTTTAAGGATTCGATAAATTCCTTAGTCTCGGCTGCCGCCTTTTCCTGTTCGGTCATACGAGCTGCAAGTTCGCGCTTATATTTACTAGCATCAGCACTCGCATTACTCTGTGCAGCTTTCAGTTTTTCATTTTCCGATCTGATTTTTGAAAGCTCTGCCTGTAAAGCCGTAAGGTCTGCCTGAACATCCTGTCCAGATGCTTCTGTTGTGGTAGCGTCTGCACCATTCATCATGTTTTCTGCCATATTAAATTGTCTCCTTTGCAAAATTTGTTAAACGCCTTCTTTGGCGTTCGCCGTTTGGGTACGAATTTTATCAAGCGATTTTCCTACCGCTATGTGCGAGTTTTATAAAGCGATTTCTCTACCGCTGTTATAATCAATGGCAAATTGCCACTTATAACCACCAACACTCTTTTTAAAACCACGACAACAAGAATTAATGTTTCTATTGTCAATTCCTGTTGCTCTCTCTGCGGCCCTAGCACTTTCGTAGGTTGAAACCAAACTACCATCTTGCCGTAATTGGACGATGGCTTTTCTTTTATCCAACGAATATTGTGCAATTCGATTACCTTGCTTTACGGCATCCTCTTGATGTGTTGCGTAATATGATCTAATTCCTTCGGCAATCTTTTGATTATGTTCTTCCGACCTATATGGATGTTTGCCCGTCTTGCTAACACTCATTTTCTGCCTTGCTTCAATAGACTTTTTCTTTCCAACCATACGTTCAGAAAATTCTTTACGCATTTCAGGATGAATATCCCAAAACTCCCGATTGCTTTTAGATATTTTTGCTTTTACAGTAACTGTATATCTTCCACCAACGAAGCCACCGCTTTTCAAGTTATAACCGCACTCTCTATCCGTAGCGTTAAACAAATTGATATAAAAATCTTCGGCTAAAGACGCTTCATCTTCGGTTAATCCGCTTGCTAATATTTCATGTTCGAAATTATCCCATCCGTATTTATCTATCGCATTGCGGAAGTATGTGCCAATCGCATAACCCTTTCCGTTTCTCCAACGTTTTTGGGGTTCTCGACAAGTAATACCGATATAAACTTTTCCATCAGGTGAAGTATGCTTATATACGCAAAACTTCTTTTCATTCATAGGGTTTATCCTCTCTTTCTTTCAGAGAGGGTAGCGGGAGCATACCCCGCCATTCGTCACCCTCAAATTTGTTATAAAAAAAGACAGTAACCCCGTATCTTTCCATACGAAACTACTGCCTTGTAGCACCTATAATAATGAGCAGAAGGGGTTAGGCTTACCCTTTTCGTCTGGCCGGACTATCTGCTCAATATTCACTTGTTTATGCTTTCACATCATTCTTGATGTGCTTTAACCAATCCTTGAACGTTACCTGATCTACCCGGTAGCCACTGTCATAAGCCGTAACCCTGGCTTGCATAAGCATTTTGCCTATTAGCTCTGAATCGCACTTCATAAAATCGTGGCTAAACTCCTGATAGAACTTTTTAAATTCCTTTTCCGCCTTCTCCATGAGGGGTTTGCTGCCCGGCTTTATGAATAGCGGTTGCTGAAAATCACAATAGCAATCTGCCATAGTTGAACATACAGATTCGTAATATTCATCCATAAAGCCGTTCTCTTTGAGCTGACGGCAAGCAAGGGTGCGCATTAGGATTATCTGATCGTATTTCCGTAAGACAATATCTTCTCGGCCTTTTCGGACGGTAGAGTTTTCGTTCCAGGCCCACAGATAAATCGGAGTCTCGATGTACTTTGTCTTTTGGGATTTCAGGAACGCTATCTTGTTGAACAAACTGTCCTCGCAGAAGTGCAAGGCATGATTGAATCTCAAATTGTTATCCAACAAGAACTGTCTGCGGTATGCCTTGCCGTGAATGAATACCTGATTCTTGTCACGGCGGTAAATCTTCCACCCTTCACCTATGGGTGCTTCTTCTATAAATGCGCTATAGAAAATGTCGAACCCTTCCTCTATAGCCGAAAAGATCAAATGCAAGCCGTAGTTATGGATGAACCCGTCATCGCAATCGCAGAACATTATGTAGTCTGTATCTGCGTGTTCAATGCCATAATTGCGGACAAACGACAGGCCGCCATGTGGGGGAGTATGAACTTCAATGTCATAGCTATACTCGCCTATTTCCTCACGGGTTATCGCCCCATCCTCGCCATCGTTGACGAACATCACCTTGAAGTCTTTCTTGTTGATACCGTGTTGAATGTCGAGGGATGTAAGCAAAAACCGACAAATATCTATTGTCTCTTTGTAATGTGCAACTATGAGCGTTAATTTCGCCATTATTAACTCTCCTTAACTGTATGAAATTTCGCACCGACAGTTGCAATTATTAGATGCTTTCCCGAACCCTCCGGGATAAGGGGCGTGATCTCCATCCCATGTATAGAAATCATCGCTAATGTCAACTGTCACGCTTTCAAGGTATATATGTGTATCTCTAACTCGGTCATCGAGCATCGTAAGCCATGTCTTGTACTTCGCTCCGACCGACCTAGCCGCGTCAAAAGCCGCTTCATTGCCGATACGATGTGCTTCTGTTTCGGCAATCCTAATTATGTCTGCGGCAGTACCGCCTTCCTGATACCAAGTTTCTACGCGGTCTTTCCATGTGACACCGTCAATCTTCTTATATATGTTGTCGTAAATCTTATCCGCAGACGGCTGATAATCAGTACCAAACTGCTGATTGATACTGATTATGCCGTTCGCTAGGGCAAGCATGAAAATATCGAGCAAATCATCAATAATATCATCAAGGTCAAAGTCCGTGATGGGAGTGTCAGAACCCATCTTCTCGTACTTGCCTTTTAAGACGTTCAACTCGTCAAGAGGTAGGATTCTCGACATTCTCACTCACCGCCGTATCATTGTCAGCCGCAGCCCTCTCAGACTGCTCTTTATACCAATCCATACCCATGTTGTAGGCGTCCTGTGTATCAATGAACATTCCGCTTGCCTCGTAAGCACACTGAGGATGTATCTTGTCGCTATTAAGCATTGTGATTAGCGTCTGACTTCTCGAAAGAATATCCTCGTAATTGCGGCGGGTGAACTTTACATCAACGTTGTTTGAATCCAGCTCAAAGCCGTCAAGAACGCTATTGCAGATACCGACCGCAAGATCAAGGGTCTTCTGTTCAGGCTCACGGAACATCATCTCAAAGTCCTGCGCCCTTGTCTCTGCGCCTTGCCATCCGTTCTTTAGGATTACTGCTCCGTTGTTGGAGCTATCACCCGTACTTCCGTTACCCTGACTAGGCATACCGACGATCTCATTGATCGCGTCGAGAAGGTCACGCTTTAATGTCTCTATCTGATCCTGATTAAGTGTCTCGCTAATTACCTTTAAGTCCGCCTTGTACTCTCCGATGGACTTCAGCACTACCATTCCCGCCTCACGGATGGTATTAGCCGTCACGTCTTCGGGGAACTCGCAGTTGTAGGCCACAAGAAGGCTCTGTACGAACTGCTCCACGCTATCAAGGCGGTTGCTCTGAAGATCGTTCAGGCTATCAAGCAGCGGAAGGACTACCTCGAAGGCTCCGAGCCTCGCATTGTTAAGCGGGTACTCCACAATCGGGATTCCTTCAAGCCGATATGTAGAATGAACCTTAATGCTCGGATTCTTCCAATTATTGATCTCGAAATACTCTCCCAACGATGTATAGACGCAGAATGTCTTATCCTTCGTCTTGTCGTTCTCGGTGTAGTACACTCCCGCAAGCGGGGTCTGTCCTACGTCATTCCGATAGATGACAAACGCATTTCGGGGATCGGGGGTGTATATCTCGAAGGGAACTCTTGCTTTGGGGTTGGTAGCCGACAGAACCATGCGATAACCCGTACCGCATATCATCTGCCACTCAACAAGCTGCTTATCCTTGCTCGGCTTTCCGGCTTTGCGCATAAGATCATTGAGCTGGGCGATAGCGTCCGATACCTTGTCATCACTTACCGTTGAAACGTATTGGATCGGTTTTCCCACGGTATAGCCGACACGGAAGGCCACTATAGCATTGGCCCGGTTCTCCACAATGTGATTGCAGATTTCAGGACGCACTTCCTTCACCCGGTACAGAACGGGCTGATTGCCCTTGTAATAGTTGTAAAGTGTCTCGATCACAGTCCTGTTGGCTTCATGGATGGTAAAGGCGTCAGAAAGAACGGCTAATACATTGTCAGCCGTAATAGCGCTCTCGCTTGTAGTGATAACTTTGCGTCCAAAATAAGCCATAACCTTACTCCTTGCTAACCGATAGAGACAAAAAGGCTACGTTCATCTCCCATAGCCGGGAATAGGTGAAAACAACTTTGAATGAAGAAAGAATGTTATAAACAATCCTATTACTACACTTAAATTCTACGAAGAATCCGTAAGAAATGTCCACAGAAGTGAGCATATATGTTCTGATATTTCTTGATCTGGGGCCGATAGAAATACTCCACTTATTTACCCACTTATTTACCCACCTTTTTATTCACCTATTTAGCCACCTATTTACTCACCTATTTATCCAAAATTGGGGGTAAAGGTGAATAAATAGGTGGAGTAATATGCGGATAAATATGTGGAGTAATAGGTGGAGTATAAAGAAGAATAATAAGAAGAATAAAAAGAATAAAAAGAATAAGAACCGCGCACGCGAGAAAACACACAAAAAAACACCCCTAACTCTTGCACCTTAACGGTGCAGAGTAGGGGCAATGAAAAAGAAGGACAAAAATATTAAAATCGTCTGCGTATAATATCGACCACCGCCATGCCGGAATTGTTCATATCGCAAAGTCCAGCTAGGGAGTCCGCAGCGTCATCGTGAAGGTTCTTTTGGGTGAAACTAAATGTCTGTAATTCATTAATGAACAGGTCGTACTCTCGACCTCGTTCCTTGTCACGTCGGAAGAAGATATTCCGAATGTCCTGTTGGTACTGCTCTATCTTCGACAGCTTACTCATGGTGTTCGGCGCACGCTTGGAAGTCACGTTGCAGCTATAGCCGATCTCTTTCAGCTTCGCGCTTACCTCATCGGCATAACTCTGTCCGCCCACGTTCGCCTCGAACCTTACTTTCCTTACGGCGTTACGTTGTAATCGAGCCGCAACAATCGGGATCGTGACGCTCTTATCTTTTCGGTTAAACACAACATCATTTACATATATGTCACGACCATACTGATATGCTATCGGCATTGACAAACTATCGCCGCCACCAAACGCTACATCGCAGAACGCATACACATTATCCGGCTCTCCGTCAGGAAGAACGCCGTCATACCAAGTAAGCTGTTCCTGCGTGAACGGCATACCCTCTTTCTGAATGCCGCGCTGCAAGTACAAACAGGAGAATGTTACGGGGTCTAATTTTTCCCTGATCTGTGCTATCTTTTCATCGGTGTAGCAGTCCTCGCAATCATAGTGGAAGTTAGAGTGGCCTTCCTCGTCACATACCGGGAACGCATAGAAGTGATACCCCGGCTCTCCCTCATATCTGATTTTCTCTCGGCTTATCGGATCGTAGATAGACCAGATTGTACCCAACATTATCTCCTTAACATTGTTACCTATCTGTCGGGTACTGATCGTATCTGTATAGTTGGCATAGAGCGTTTCAAGTCTCTCTGGACTTCGGGCTTCTTCCGCATTCTTTACCAAGTCATCCGTTATCATGAATGTATCGGCTCTTGTTCGACCCGTGATAGATCCGCCAATCGAACACATATTGAAGGTCTGCGCGTCACCTTTACGACGATACCCAATCGTATTGTACTCGGCTGACTTCTCCGGCTTACCAATGGGAAATATCTCCTGAAAGTTATACTCGTCACCGCTAGTCATGTCGATAACCGCGTCCATCATCATCTTTACCATGCCGTCAGAATACGATACATACATATTCTTACTCTGGGGCCACTTTCCCATGATATATGCCATCAGGAATTTGATAAGGGTACTCTTACCACATCCCGGCGGTGTCGAGAGCGTCAACTTCTTCCCCTTTTCCTCGGCTATAAATTTCTCAATAGCCGTACAGACACCGAAGTTCTCTTCTAGCGCCTTCCTTCTCGGCAACCAAAATCTACTATTCGGGTTCCTATCCCATTCCATCGCGATCATAAAGTCATCGAAGCAGTCAGGGGCCGTAAACATATAACTCCTTCGGCTTAAGTCCAAACACTTTACATCCCCGCTTGTCTGCATTTCATAAATCATCGCGTCACGGAAGTCACGCATCAGGAATCGTCCATCTGCCCCATCCATTCGATATACGGCTTCTGCACATTGTATCCCATGCGTATACATACCGTTCTTCATATACGACTTATACGCCGCAATAAGTTCTTCTTTTTCGGTCATTTAATCCCCCTTATAAGGTTCAGGCAACGGCATCCACGCCTTGACATTCTTCACTATATCCCATGAGCCTTGTTCCGAAAAGTGTGTTTTGGGCGTTCGGGGAACACGATAACCTAGTCCTATATATCCATCTATGTCACAGAATAAGACATTTGTACCATCTTCCGGCAAACGTTCATTAACAGGAATCCACTCGTTCATTCCTTCTTACCCCCTTCGCGCATTATGCGATTCTGTTCGATTATCAAGTTCCCAATACGCCGCAATATTTCGTTGCTCTGCTCTATATGTTCCCGGATCTCTTCGTTCGTATTAATTAAATCCCCGAAGCCATATATCAATAGACTCACAATAATAGTCATTATCGTGCCTACTATAAACCCAACCGCGATATTTGCACTACCTTGACATACGGTATCTGCAATAAGGAAACTACCAAACATCCCCAGAAACCCAACAACAAATGCTAGTACCTTTATTACCTTACCCATCTTCATTCCGTCTCCCCCTTTATCTCAATCCCATTCTCGATCTTCCCAACTTCACTATTCGGCACATACATCAACGTATATCCACACGCTTCTCCTATCGCGGCCCCTACCTTCATCTTCACGCCGCCCCGCGCTACCATGCTTACCACATTCGCCGGAGTACCAAGCCCCAATTCCCTACTGATCTGCGCCATGCTCTTCTTCGCACGATCCAACATCAGCCTGATCGCTTCACTTACACTTAATCTCATCACACTTCAACCTCGCTTTTCTTCATTCTTGTTTTGCAGCCGACAACATTACTGCCCTACGGCCTATTTTCACTTTTGATTATACACAAAATAATATTGTTGTCAAGAAAAATCTATTGATGAACAAAGAAAGATAAGAGGTTGAGGGGAGGGGCCTTTTTTAATTTTTTTCTGCTGACTAGGTTAAACAGCCCCGGACCCCCGGACCCCCGATTTCCCCGCGGGGCCTCGCCTAGTTGCGCGACGATCACGACCGACAGCAGACCCCGACAGAATCCGCCAACGCCATCAGGACGGGCAGCCGGAACGCCCGAAACGCCCTATTTATGCGGCTTTACGACATTATCCCGAACGCGTGAACTATTCGCTAAACGCGGATTTATCGAAACTTTGCGCCCTTTTGCGGCTGTATCTTCCTATTATATGCAAATTATTGTCTTATCATCATGACATTTTTCTTACAATCAATAGAAAAAACTATTGACAGGGGCGTTATCATAGTGTATAATCAGATCGGAAACAAGAAACAGACCGCCCGCCTTTTAATTCACAAAGGGCAGCGGGATTAAGTTAGAAAGGGGCGTGTGTATATATGAACAATCCAATTAGAGAGGGGCCGATCGAGATGAGCTATGCGGATCTATTAGACAAGCTAATCGAGGAAAACAAAGTTTTAAGAGCTGAAAATGAGCGTTTAAAACGAGAACTCGAAGAACTTAAAAAAGCCGCAAGCGGTGCAAGCGCAAGCGGCGAAAATAAAAAGTAGTTAAGTAATAAAAGAAGATAGCGAGGTCGGAAGAACCGCCCGCCGATCTCGCTTGATATGTTAGCATAAGCGGCGGCAAAAATCAAGAAAGGAAAAAGAAAAAATGTTAATGTGGGAAGATTTGAAAGTCGGTTGTGATTACATTGCAACGGATAAAGACGGGCGAAAGCATAAAGCGACATGCGGCGCAGTACCAAACACGGGCGAAAAAATAGTCTTTTGTTGTTATCCAATGTTTACGAGTAACGGCGAACGAAACGATCTTGTCAGTTATGAAAAAGTAACAAAGGAAAAAGAGGGCTAAACGATGAAATATGAAACTATATTGTCAATGCCGGACAGCCGCGAAAAGTTTTTAAAACTAGAGCGGAAACTGTTACAGCTACAGCCACACGGCGCAATGTTTGACACAGCAAAAGCAGAATGGCGGCGATTGTTTGACATTTACCGCGGCAATAACAAAAAACAGAAAGGTTAAAAAGGTGAAACTATGAACGACAATTATTTTGTAATCAACAAAGAAACTAACAAAATCGAACTGCATTTTAACAAGTCTATGTATTTAGGTTTAGACGAAGAAACAAAGAAAGCGATTAAAAGTACTTGCTTATTTAGCCGTTTCGGCTCGTGTTGGGTGTCGCGTGGCTTTGTTGGTAGTTGGTCGGCGTTAAAGGTTAAAGAGATCGCCGAGAAAATCGGTTTAGAGAATGTCGGTGCAGAGGGTGAGCGGTTAAGTTTTGCAGAACAGATGGATCGCAAAGCCGAAAGAGCCGAGTGTCGCGCGGAAAGATACGAAGAACGCGCCGAGAGAGCCGCGGAACGTGGCGCAGCGTTACAGAAACCGATCGAAAGTATGCACGGCGATATTGCATTTTTTACGCAGCCCAATATAAATACATCTTCTGGACGTGCTTTTACAAATAAGCGAAATAGAATGTGGGCCGCGTGGGAAAATGGTTTTGAGGAATTTAAAAAGTCAAAGTATTGGACAGACAGAGCCGAAACAGCGAGACAGACTGCGAAAGGGTGCAAGTTACAGCCGATCGACTTCTGCGAGCGCAGAATCAAAGAGTGCAATCACGACATAAAGTCGCTAGGAAAAGATCTTGAAAATAACAAAAAGTTATTAGAAAGGATCGAGAGCGGCGAAGAGGTGCGCCGGGGATATTTCCACGACGGCGAGATCATAACGGCTGATGAAGTCAACGACTGGATTGATAGCACAATAGAACGCATTGAGGCGGCAGTTGATAAGGCTGCATATTATCAGGCTATGATTGATGAGCAAGGCGGCCAGAAATACAACAAGGATAATATTAATGTGGGCGACATTGTGAAAACTGTTCGCGGTTTTCGTGGATTGGTTGAGGTCACAAGAAAAGGAACAAAGAATTTTTCCGGTAAATCATTAAATAGCGGTTGGCCGTGTGAGTTTTCATACGCCGAAATCACCGAAGTGGTTAAAAATCAAGAGGGCGAGCGCGAAATTAAACACGGATTTAAGGCCGGCGACGTTTACACCGTCAAAATGTATGATTACAGCATACACGAATACAAGCCCGCAACAGTAACAATTGTTAAAGTAACAGCCGATAAGGCCACAGTTAAAGTAAATAACGAAAGAGCGAAATCTGTTGCAATTCGAAATAGTTTTAACGGTGACTATTATATCCCCGTACAGACAAGCCGCGATCATTATGAATGGCTGCACGCAAAGACCGAGAACACCGAAACAGCATAAAACAAATATTAACGGGGGCGGCAAGTCTGCCCCCTTTTGAAAAGGAGTTAAACATGATTCAGAACGGCAGCAAAATCAAAATACATATTTACGACATAAACAAAAAAGAAATTAAAACGCGTGTATATAACAAGGTTTTTACGGTGTACGAGTGCGGCGGAGTTCTCGGTGTTGATTGGAATGCGGATCAATTTACACCCTTAACGGCTTTCGCGACTGAAAATAATACGGTAGTTTTTGAGGGGGTGACAGTATGACTATTCGCGAATTATGGAATATTTACCGGGCAGAATTGGATCGTGTTGGTATGCGTAAAATAGACGGGATCAACGGCAATTCTACAAAAGCGGAGTTAATAAACGCAATCGCATGTCTACGGGCTAGCGATGAAGAAATGCAGCGTTATCTTGACGCATTGCGGAACGTGTACCCGAACACGGCCGCCACGATTGCCGAAAATGGCGATTTTAAAACACATTATTTTAACCGGCTGTATACTTTCAACATCGGCCGTCAAATATTAAAGGGGGATTGTTAATCATGAGAAGAATATACTGCCACAAGCGCGATTTATCGCGAGTTTTACATACCGAATCATTAAAACAAGAGTTCAAAAACCGTTTTGTAAATATGTCTGTAAGGCCTTACAGGGGCCGCAAATATGGCCCGGATTACGTTGTAATAAATATAGGTTAATGGGGCGGGCGTTCTGCCCTACCCCACACAAAGAAAGGAGCGCGATCTATGTTATATTTAGCATACAAAGACGAAAACGGCACAGGCGCAGCGGGGTTGTTTGACTATGAAGATTTACACAGCGTACTCTTTAACCCTAGCCGCAAACAGCTTTGTATAATTGATCTTGACCGCATACACGGCAAGACATACACCGACAAAAAGGAGTATATCAGAAACAAAGCAATTGATTTTCAGTTAATCGACAGCGAAATCTCCGGCGGCGGTTTGTCGTGGGGTGAGTACGCAGCAGTAGCAAACTTTTTTGAGACATACGGACGGCGATTCGGTCTTCTGCGAGAGTTTCGCGAGAACGCAATCTGTTAAGGGGGGTGAACGCATGAAACACACTTACACCTTACCGAAGGGCATCAAATATGCGCCATATTTGCTCGATCTGATAGAGGGCAATCACGTATTAATCGCGGGTACAACGGGCGCGGGAAAGTCCGTTCTGGAAAACTCAATAATCCACTCTTTTCTGTCGGCTAGGTTTCCCGGACAGACAAACGACGGACGCGGGGCGCGTTTCGTGCTTCTCGATCCGAAAAAGGTTGAGTTAAGAATGTATAAGGACTTACCCCACACAATGTATTATGCCGACAATATAACCGACATTATAGCCGTTCTGCGTTCCGTGCGGGCGATCGTCGACAACAGACTCACCCGAATGCAGCAGAACGGACAGAAGAACACGACCGAATGTCCGATATATGTTTTTATTGATGAACTTGTGGATCTTGTAACAAATAGGAAGTACGGAAAAGAGATTGTTACACTTTTATCGGATATCGCGTCAATCTCCAGAGCAGCGGGTGTTTTTATGATCGCATTAACGCAATCTCCGGCAAGGGTAATAATTCCCGCACAATTCAAGTTATTGTTTAATTGCCGCGTAGCTCTTCGGTGTAATAATGCAATAGAAAGCCGACAAATAATAGACGATGATAGCGCGGTCTTTCTGCCCTTGCATGGTCTGGGAATCGTACAACAAAATCTCGACCGATACCAAATAGAAATCTATTATCACACGGATGCAGAGTTGAAAAGGCTTGTGAAGTTCTGGACGCAACAGAACAATTTCTTCGGGCGATTGAAAGCCCGTAGGCAATAATAATTATATGCTCCCGCTATTCTGGCGGGGGCTTTCTTTATGTCCAGATTTATCGGCCAATTCCCTAACGCATTTAAAGCCGTTTTAAGTCCCTTTATACCTTTACCCTATAGAATACACACCGAAAGCATTTAAAGCCGTTTGCGGGCATTCTACGCGGCTTGTTTTTGACTTTACGGCAATACAAAACAAAGGGAGCAGCCGCAGCCGCCCCCGATGTCAAAAGGAGTTGTTCTATAATGTCTTAGAGTATGTCATGATTCATTTGTCGGCGTGTCTGACTTATCCTTTTCGGCAAGCTCCGCAGCCTTCTTCCGTTCATTATATTTACGCCTTCTCTCTTGATATTCTTCTTTATGCTCCTGATAATATTCTTTCAAATATTCTTTCTTTTTCGCCTTCCTTATCGGCTTATTAGCTTCTGCGGCTTCTTTCCGTTCTGCTTTTCGCTTCTCTCTTGCTTCTGCTCTCTCTAATGCGGGGTCATCTATTATTTTAATATCTGCATCAATAGCGGAAGAATTATCAGCCGTCAAAAATCTTTCTGCCCCCGGCAAACGCTTGCTTTCTGCGATTAGATCAGCGGTTGACAAGGCATCCTGATTAGCGTTCTGCTGAATTACAATCTCTTGCGTGTCTTTATAGCCATAGAACGCTTTACCGACAAATATTCCACTAACAGGATTAATATTACCGTCGTGCATATCTTGCGCCCAGATATCTTGAAGCACGGCGTAAAACATTGTTGCTACTTTCTGGTGTTCTGCTGAACCGCTTGAACCTTCGTACCAATGCCGAAGCGTATTAATAGATACACCTAACCAATTTGTACAGCCACCGACACTAGGCGCGGCATCCTCTTCTGCGCAATGCGTGAGATATTCTTCGATTCTTTCTGCGATTGCTTGCGGATCTCGAATGTCTACCCTCGGCCTTTTCCATGCTTGCATGGCGTTCAAAATTAATTTGCGGTTAGTTCCCGGTTTCTGCGGCGGTCGTTGCGTTGGCGGTACTTTATACCCCATCAAACCACTCCTTTCTGCTTAATAAAATTCTCTGATCTTCTTTTCAACCTTCTCGATATACGATAAGGTCTTGTGCATGATTGCCGAAATAACGATTGCAGTAGCCGATAATAGCGTGATTAATAATACCATTGTCATCACTCCCTTCTTGCATAATAGGTCTATTATAAAGGTTACATGAACCTACGGCAACATATAGTTTGTTACGATTGTGTTACTTTATTCTTCGTTTTCTGCGTCTAATAGCGTTCGTATGCGGAGCCGCGTCTCGGTAAATCCCGGCAACATAGTCACCATTAGGAACACTTTTACGGCGAATTGGTGGGCTTCTTCAACTTGATGACTCCGATAATTCTTCGGATTCTGTAGGATGATTGCAGCCTTTTCAAGTGTCATCATGTTTAACACCTTCTTTCTAATTAAACCACTTAATTACTGTTTCGCCCTTATAGCCTTTTTCCCATACATACCACGCATAAGCTATCATGCTCCCGACAAACACTCCGTTTTTCCCACATTGAATACGACTAGATGATACCCATATTGTTTTCGGTGGATATTTTTCATAGAGTTTTCTGCGGCTTTTACCTTCCAGAAATTGAACCTTTAAAAACATACACACTTTATTACCGCTATCAATTAACGATAAAGCGTGTTCAATAAATTCTTGTGCATATCTATAGGGCGGGTTTGTAACAATATCACCACTGAAATGCTCTTTTTGTTGTAAGAAATCCACCCCCCCCTCTCCAAATCCGCGATAAATTAAATCTGTTGCTTTAACGTTGAATCCGTTTTTTATAAACACCTTTGCTAAATGTCCTTCGCCACAAGCACACTCCCATATATTATCGTTTAAATGTTCAATTTCCATCAAATATTCTGCGGCTATAGGTTGTGTAGCATAATAATCGTGTTCTTCTCGTTCTTCTTTGCACTCATTTCTTGCGCCTAAACACCCACATACACTATGATAATTACCGACCCAATCTTGCTTTTTACTACGTTTGACTTTAGGTTTAGGAGTTTCTTGACTTTCAAACAATGATAATTGCCCCAATATCTCCGTCATTTGACCCCCTCTTTCACTCTTTCCATCCAATCGGCTGTTACTTCTACTCCGGCATATTCCTTTAGCAGTTCTGCAAGCTCCGTGTCGGTTACTATCCCGTCCTGAACGCTCAAAAACAGGCTTGCAACGTCGTGGATATAGTCGGGTGCATTGTCGTGATTGATTAGCCCGTCCTCTACCAGAATATTCAGCGGGATAGTGAGCATATAAAAGAATGCTCTCTCGGTCGCGTCCTGTTCCATTTCTCGGCTTGCCTGTTGTGCGATTCCCTTCATGTATGCGATCTGCGGAGAGCTGAACCCGTTGCGCCGGAGCTTTTGATATACGTTAGGTTTGCTCATCTTTTCCCCTTTCTAGACTCCCATTCATCGCAAGTGTCCTCGTATTCTGTCCATTCGGAATAATTATCGCTATCGGGATTAGTGCATACCCAATCATCGGGGAATGTACCATCAGGCTTGTGGTATCTGCACGTTCCACAACATTCTTCTTTGTCTCTCATCTTCTGCCCCCTTAATCGCAGCTATCGCCCGTCTTATACCAGAGATAGTATTTGCCATCCTTCTTGTAAACCTTCGTGCCGTATAAACCATAGCCGCACAATACGGAAACGCTGAAATACTTAGTTTCAAGATGAGCCGGAACAAAACCGCGTCCGTCGCTTGCTTCCATGATCTCGTCGTACTCTTCTTTTGTGATTTCTCTAGTGCTTTCTGTCATCTGTTTTCTCCCTTCTCCATCTCTGCGCCGCACATCGGGCAGTATTTTCCAGACGAATCTGCATCTTTCCATGTAAAGCCGCAATTAGAGCAAACATACATCAGCGGTATATACTCGTCGTTTTCTATATTCCACTTCCCCGTCTTCCTTGCCGGAGTGACGGAAGGTAAATCCATTAGTGCTTTGATTGCGTCTGTAGCGTCAAATCCTTCAGGAATTTTGCAACCATATGCTTCAATATCTCTTTCTTCCAAATACTTCATGGCTGTAATTGCCGCTTCTCTGCTCACGGCGTCCTCGCAAGGCAAAACAACAAATTTATCCGTTTCGGCATCGTATAAATACTTTGGCTCTGCTCGGAGGGCGTCGATTGCTAATTCACACGCCTTCTTCCCTTCTTCATCAGGAGTTTCCCAACTATTACAACTATTCCAAAATTGTTGTAAATGTTTAATCGCTTCTTCTCCTGTCATTCCTTCGCCCCCGTTGCTTCGATAATTGTGGGTGCATTTCTGATGTCATCCATCCTTACCGCATACTTACACTCGCCCATAATGGTATTCATCATTTCTTTGCACTCATCTAATGTATCAGCATCTATCAATCTTCCGTGGTGTTCGGGAAGTGGTGTGCCGTTAGCTATTGCATCGCCATAAAATACTTCGTGAGAATGATGTGCCTTTAAATATTCATATTCCTCTTTGGGTATATCAATCACTATCTGCATTGCTCTCACCCTCTTTCGGCAAGCCCACCAGCTTCATAATCGTTACTATCCGCCATGTGTGGCATACATGGAAAACGTTGATCGTTACTACTGCGCATATAATAAACGCAAGAAATATTATTGTTTTGTCGGTCATTTTTCATCCCCCATAAAATCAAAAATGTTCATCTGCGCCGTTTCGCGCTTTAATCGTTCTGCCGCTATGTCGTAGTATTTAGTATCGATCTCGATACCTATAAACTCGCGTTCGCTCTCTATTTTGGGGAGAATATTTAAACAATCATCGTTGTAAAATCCAAAATCTAACATTCTTCCCCGCTTTCTTCTATGGCCCTGTCTATGTCGCGTTGCGTATCTGCCTCCATCTTTGCCTTTTCTATAGCGGCCTCCATTTCATTACACATAACCGCCCATAAATAATCAGGATTCCACGGCATATCATTTAATCTGGGCTTAGTGATCGTTTCTTCAAGCAGCCACATCAGATTCCAACAAGCCGCAACTAAATGCGTAGGTTCATCGTCTATCCCGGCAATCCATTTCGCTAAGTGTCTCGCCCCACTATCAGCAAGGGAGCTAAAAGGAATCCCCATTCTCACATTGTTCTCGCCGTAATGCTTGGCTCCGCGCTCACAATGCTTCGAAAGCTCTATGATTGCATTCCACGGTAGTAAATCCATACGACCCTTGCCATCGGCATTGTCGCGTTTCGCTCCTGTTTCAAAAATTCTATCGTCATCCAATTAGCATTCCCCCCTATCTCTCTGTCGCAAAATAATCTGTATCTACGTGATATTTAACATTTCCTAATTCCGGGTGCATACTTTGAAAAATGATCTCTGTATCTAAACTCCCGCAAGTAGCCAGCTTTAACGCAAGGCACATCGTGCGATCACTTACCTTAACAGTGTCTAAATGCCTTAATGTCCACTCTGCATACTGCCCGCGCTGGTGTAATACCCCATAAATCGTGTTAGGCCACTTCGGACTGTTCATGCGGTTAAGTATCACGGAACCCGTCAGCATCAGGCAGAGATCGCTATTGCATCCATTTTCCAGCTCCATCGCCGCCGCTAATAACTTAATGTCTTCAACACTCAACACTGCACCATTAGAACTAGCTTTAACCGCGTTTAAATGCCCCACAAAGCCGATAAACAATATGCAGATGATAATTCCTACTCTTAATCTCATAACTTCCTCATTTTGTCTTGTAGCTCATTTCTGATCGGTACTTATTCGCCCTCATAACGATCTCTAACGCCTTGCAGAATGCGGCCCGGTAAATCTTATCTTCGGCTTTCTCGGCCCCGGCAAGGGTGATTATCACATCATTAAACTCGTTCATAACCACTCCCCATGCCGTAATACTGTTAGCCGATATAACGCAAGCCTTTTTAATGTCTAATTCTTCTGCGGCTACCGAACCGATCACATCCTCGTAACTCGCAATGGTCTTTAACGTGTTACATATCTTTCTGTTCGTCATGCGCTTTTACATACCTCTTATCAATTACCTCGCCCAACGTAATCAGGATTGCTCTACATAAGTCTCCTTCTTCCGTCTTCGCGTACTTGTCATCTAACTCTCTGACGGCCTTATACCAGCCGTCAAATTCTGCTTTTGTTTCGCATTTTCCCTGATTCTGCCAGAGCAAGAATATATCCGCCCACATCGTCCACAGGGTACTTCCTTTTTGTGCCTCGTATCTTGCCATATCTCAATTCCTCTTTGGACACCATTGCGGACACGTTTTCACGCGGTTTTCGACTATCTCCCGCATTTCGGTGCATAAGCGTTTCGCGTTTTTCCTGTCGCTCACAAACATACACTTATCGCACTTATCACAACGGGGAAGTGAAGAAATATACCGCTTATACGCAATCCGCGCTTTGTGCGTCCTAAATTCCTTATCTTCCATACTTGCCATAATCCCTTAAAATGGTAATTCTGCGTCCTCATAATTTACGGTTTTAAATCCTTCCGGCTTTGGCTTTTGCCCTATTGCCTCAACCCATTTATAATTGAAACTGTCACCCGTAAAGCTCTGATCTACTCCTGTTATCCGTCGTGTACCAGCTTCGTATTTCAGCCGGATTGCTTCGTCATTCATTGCAAGATTGCCTGTCAATCGGTTCTTCGTTATCCATAACTCGCGCTGCGATTCATCAATTTCGGCTTCATCCTTGCGCTTATGGCAACGCTGATAACTCATAACCACATCAACTTTATTCGTAATGTCCGCCGATCCTGATATGTCATCGTTAGTAAATGTAGATTTAACATCCCCGCCGACACGCTTTCTCGGATGTGCCACGAGTATAACAATCACGTTATGTTGCTTTGCCAACTTCGTAAGCCGTCCGACAAATTGCGATTGAACACGATACAACGAATCATTACTTGTGGCTTCAACTACTGTCATCAGGTTGTCTAAACAAACCAGCTTGCAGCCGTACTGAATGATCGCTTGCTCGGCTATTTTCAGCAAATCCGCGCTCTCATCTGTCTGGCTCACATCCGATGAATCGTATAGAAACAACCGACCTCTGTAATACTCAAAGATTGCGTTCTTCATAGTGTCTGACACTTCCCGTTCGTGCTTTCCCGCCCACATGGTTTTGCAGAAATTCCTTACCACGTAGTTAGGCAGCTCTCCCGAATACAAAAATGTCTTTATATCTTTATCTACGGCATTACATATCAACTGTTGCATGAAGGTTGACTTGCCGTCACCACGATTACCCGTCAGCAATATCACTTGTCCGAAATACAGACCCCGTGTGAGTGCATCGTCTAACTCCCTTATGCCTGTCCTGAATGCCGGAAGGTCAAGGATATTCACATCCTCTACATCCGATACATCAGTTATTCTTGCAATCGGTAGCGGTTTAGCGTTCTCTACGGCCTTTTTTACGGCTTCTGCGCCATAGGTCTGTAGAATTTCGTTCGCGTCCTTGCAACCGCCGTAATCTTCGCTCCTAACAACCTTAACAAGCGTGTTAGGAAAGCGATCTTGCACCATATCGACAAGGGTTATACCGCCTTTCTCGTTATCTCCAAAGACGATTAAATTTTTGAATTTGTTTACAAAATCCCAACAATGAGGAATCCAAGTCTTGCCTTTACACCCCGTTGGTACACTTACTGCGTTTGGTATTCCAGCCGTTGCCACCGACAACGAATCTATCTGTCCTTCCGTCAAAACTAATGTGTCAACCGACATATCACATTGCGGCATACCGAATAGAATAGGTTTTCCGTCCTTTTCGCTCCACTCTTTGTTGCTATCCTTCTGCGGATCAAAGTCTGTCTTTCGGTACTTGATAAAGCAGACCGTACCTTTTACATCCCGGAACGGAAAAACCAAAATGTTCTCATGCTCCTTTTGCACCGTCAGCTCGTACTTGCGACAAACTTCCTCGCTTATCCCCCTACTCGCACAATACCTTACCGCCGCGTCACGGCTCTCGATATGCTCAATCCGATACGTTTTATATTTCTTCGTGTCGTAGCCGTAATAAGAATCTGCGTCAGCTATCGGGAAATTGAACTCTTTAGCAAGCTGCCAAAACGAACCTTTAGCACCGCACGAAGCACGGAAACAGTTAAATGCGCCTGAATTAAGGTTGATAGCGAACTTTCTCTGATCGGTTTTGCTATTACCGTGACAGTAAGGACAGATTTTGAACTGCAATTCATCACCGCGTATTTGAGTGCTGGCGTTTATAAAGTTGGCAAAATCTAACGCGTCTTGCCGTTTAAACTCATAGAATTGCACATTTAATACTCTCCTTCATCGGGCCTTAATCACCGCCCCATTCACAATAGCCTTCATCTTCTTCCGGCTTTATTCTTTCTTCTTTATCTTCTTCTTTGCTATTAGCCGCCTTTTTATCCGTTTTTTTATCCGTCTTTTTATCCGCCCCTGTGTAAAGATCGTAATTAACAACGGATATTAAGGTGTAGCCGTTAAAGCCTGTTTTAGACGATACCTTTATCTCGCCTAACTGCTCTAGTTTTTCTAGTGATCTAGCTAACGTACTATAAGGCAAACGGGTTTCATTCATAAGCCTTCCGGGATGGGCTGCATTACCGATGGAGCATATCAACTCGCCGCGTTTTAACTTAATCCCGCGCCATGTAGCCGCCTCGTAGTTAGCCGATAACAACAAATAGAACATCAGGAAAACGGTATTCGAAGAACACCCCGTAAACCATCCCGTTTCCCTAATTCGCCTATCAAGATAGACACGACCCTTGAAGTCGCTTTCAAACTCACTCATGTTTTCTCAATTCCTCTCGTAACTCGTACCGCAGAATGTCATGTATCATCTGCCCGGCAAGCCGATCATTACAGAAAATCACTTGTAGGCCATATCTCGCCTGATATGCCATGAGCGTAGCCAAGACCGCCTTCTCATTCATTCGACTTTGGTACTTATGCCCGTAGATGTGCTCCCAACTCGCATTTTCAATGACTAAGTACATCCTTGCGCCCGCAAGCTGCATACGCTTTAATTCCCACTCAAAGCGATTGCGTACTTTGTCAAGTAAGTGCTCGCCGTTCCAAGCGACTACAGCGGGGCTATCCTTACCGCTTTCGCAGAAATTGTTAATTATTTCAGACAGCCCCATCTTGCGCTCAATATGAACCTTCCCGACTAGGCTTATTTCTTCGCCGTTATCCCTGAATGATTTAGCCGAATAATCTCCAAAGTCCAATTTGCAGCGTTCCCACAAGCCGATTTCATTCATGCGCCTACGGAAACGCTCGGTATCATGCTCCCGACTATCCGTAAGCACAACCATGCGCTCTAACGTGTTCTCAATCTCTGTTGGATGCACGTTTAATCCCCCTTACATTAGAACGGAAGTTCATCACTCAAACCATCCGGGATGTTTACATAGCCATCTGCATCGGTCTTTACGCTTTCTTCTTCGAGTATCTTGTCTTTCGGCTCTCTGTAAGTGCCGTTCTTTACAGCATCAACAGAAATAAGACGTTTGTTGAACTTATAAGCCGTCTTAATCTTGCCGTCCTTGCCCTTGTAGTCCTCGCGGTAGATAACACCGCCTACAAGTTTACCGACAAGGGTTTTCTCGTCCGTACCGTTAAAACGGAAGCCGGGATTGCTGTCCTCAATAGCCGCAAAGCACGTATCAAACGTTTTCTTCGTCCAGCCGTCACGCTCGCTGCCGTCATTTTTCGGACACCAAATCTCAATAACGCCGCGCCACTTCTTATCCTCGTTAGTGTTGTTCTCAAATTCCTTCTTGTAGTAGTCCTTGTACTCGCCCTCGTTTACGTCCACTTTAAGACGGAGCATATCGCTCTTACCTTCTGTACCCTCGATGTACTGAACCGCCTGAATTTTTAAGACGTATGCACCTTTCGGAAGTCTCTCAAAGTCCTGATAGGCGTTGTTACGGTTGTAACCAAAATCCCTCATGCTTTCTTCTCCTTATCTTTAGTTTTGTTATCATCAAGGCCATAATAGGCTCTGATAGTTTCGTCAACTTTCTTTAAATCGTTATCTATTTCCTCGCCCTCAAACATATCTTCCGGCGATTTAGTAATGTCGTAGCCGTCACTCTGCGTTCTGAAGTAGTGGCGCGTTCCGTCTGTCATACAGCGCAAGCAGATGGTTACAAACGATTCAAGCGGACACTTCTGATCTAACAGTTTTCCGATAGTCTTCAGCGTTACACCGCCGTAATTACTGTCTCTATCCTCATGCAGAATGAAATAGACGATTACATCATCAGGCAATGCCTTGACAAGCTGGAACAGGCCGAACATACTTCCGGCAATATCGTTGTAAAGATCGAACTGATTAATGTTCTTGTTTGCGTGGTTACGCATGAAGTTGTTAACCATGATGTAAGTAGCATCATCAATAACGGCTACTTTTGTCGGCATTTTCTGTAATCCGGCAACGATCTTCGCCGCATCGTCCGACTTGAATACATACTTAAAATTCTTGCGGAAGGGTAAATCCTTCTCGCACACATTCACAAGAAACAACTCATCCTCGTTAAAATTCTTCAGACTACGGCTCTTGCCACTTCCTGACTTGCCATAGATAATTACGCTTCTTCCCATTCTTTCTCCTTCTTCAATAATTCCGCGATATGGTTATATGCGGTTATTTTCTCTTGCTCTTTCTTGTACTCGGAATCGCCGCTGCTTTGATATGCTTCGCAATCATCAACTATCCGTGATATACGTTCCCATACCCAATCTTGCGGCCTATTCATCAGCGGTACTCCCTTCTTCCTTCTCAGTTATACGAGAACACCACATATCAGCAAAATGTAACAGAAGGTCTAACATCTGTTCCTTACCCTGATATGAATACTTCAGCTCGGAGTACATACCGTTATGGAACAGGATCGCGTGTTCTTCTTCTTCAGTAAGGCTGATAAAACGCTCTGCTATCGCAATGCTTCTTACTTCATGCGGGATATACAGTAAATCAGGATTGCTTACATAAGGCTTACTCTCAGACCTTTTCCCGGTCTTCTTCAGTACGTTCTCCACGTACATAGGCTTATAACGGTCTCCAACCTTCCCAAGATCGTGCAGTAAACCGACGATTACCAGCGTGTGATAACGGGGGAACTCCGTTATACATAACTGTCTTGCAAGGCCGATGATCGTATTGCAGACGTGCAAACTATGTTGGGCCAAACCACCCTCGCAAGATAAGTGATACTGAGTGCTACACGGAGCCTCAAAGAATCCCGCCTCATCCATATAGGCGATTAGATCATCAACCCCTTTACGCTCGGTATCTCTGAGTGCCGCAATAATTTCTTCCCTGTTTTCGGCTCTCAATTCTTCCGAAATCTCTTTCATCATTCTTCTCCTTCCTACTTGCCATTAGTGATATAACTGCACCAGGAATTATCCCGATACAAAACAAAGCGAACCCTAACGCCATTGTTGATACCTGACGCTCCCAATCGGGCGTTTCGCACATCATTAAGATGATTCCGCTGAAAACGCAGCCAAACATCAGAAGTCCTACAATCGCTTTAAGTGTTCGCTCTATTATCTTTTTCATGTTTTTCTCTCCATTCGCGCTCTATTTTTTCTGTCTCTTTTAGGTACTTGTGCTTTGCCACCGAAAGCCGATAGCAATAATTCAGAACATCCCATTCGTATCTGGTGATTAAGCCATCCTCTAATGCTGCCCGGATTCTTAATGCCTGTTCGGGTAGTTTCTGCTCGGCAATACTCAAACATTTCGGCATATCCTTGTAGCTTGCGTCGTGGTTCAGTAACCGCGCTATCTCGTCTTGTGAGTCAATCAGCCGCATATATGCACTTTTCATTTGCCACACCTCCGCTGACTGACAAATTCACGTAACTTCTCTTCGATCACGTAAAACTTTCCCCTCGGTGAAGTCCTGAACATCGGCGAGTTAGGCATATGCGCGATCCGCATTAACATTTCCTTGTTCCAACCGTCTCGCTCTAATTCAGAAATAGACTTCATTGTTCCGGCCTTTTCCATTGGTTCACCCCTTCCGTTATGTCTCAACTGTGGCTTCTTCTTCCACGTTCTCGGTATTTATGTCCGTTCTCGACACGCAAGGGGCAAAAAAAATACGCCATATTGCTTCGGACGATAAATCATACCGATCAATAATCATCTGTATCTCGCTCTGGGTAAAGCCCTTGCTCTTTCCATTTAATTTATAGGAGAAAGCATTCGTGCTTATGTCCATTAGCTTTGCCAATACTTCGCTAGTATCTCCGTGTCGAGCCATCTCCGCACGTAATTCATTCCTGTTCATTAATAACCCCCTTTCTCGCTTGTGCGTTTCTCGTTTCGACATCTATACTCTATCACGACACTTTTTCACTGTCAAGACATATTTGTAAATTTATTTTGAATTTTTTCCACTACATTTGTCAAATCGCTCATTATGTGTTATATTTTATTTGTCGTGAGACGATATATTCATTATAAAGGAGGTATAAGCCTATGAAGGAAATGGGAAATCGCATTAGAGACAAAAGAATAGAATTAGGATTGACAATGTCGGAATTAGGAAGCCGCGTAGGTTTACAAAGCTCCGCAATCAACAAACTCGAACACGGCGAAATAAAGTATGTTGAACGAGATCGCATTGCAAAGTTAGCCGAAGTATTCCACGTTAGTCCGGCATGGCTTATGTTCGGAGAAGACAAAGACGTAACATTAACGTATCAAGCACCCGGCAAAGAACCTATAACCGCTATCGAACTGCACAAGTCCTCTCCAATCGTAGGTGAAGCCGCAAAAAGAGCCGCATTATATTCGGCTGCATTAAATGTTCCCGCTCAAAATCTCGACATAGCAATCGAATTACTAAAATCGCTTTCAGAAAAAAATGAAAATTCATAATAGAAAGAGGTGAACGATATGACAGAAGTATATATTTTAACTGCCATTTTCCTCATCTTACAGATTGAGTTTAATGTAGTACTGTTAATCATGAAGAAGAGCAAGCGTCTCAACCGCAAGACAATAAAGGAGTAAACCATGCCTAGAGCTAAATATACAAAAGGTTCAGACGGGCGGTTCAGGACGGCGATCAGGACGGGTGAATACGACGAACAGGGCCGCCCGATAAAGATATACCTATCCAGCAACATATCTTCGGCTGACCTAGAGAAAAAAGTTCAGGACATAAAGTATAAAATGCGCCACGGCATTAAAATGCAGATACAGACCAATCGTATCTTGTTCGAGGAATACGCCGAAAAGTTTCTCCGGGTCAAAGAGCAAAGATCCATCAAGACCTATGAAATGTACGAAGGGGCTTTAAAACACGCCGAAGAACTATACCGAATACCGATAGAGCTGATAAAGGCTTCGGACATTCAGTTGCTTATAGCCGCTAATGCCATGCACCCCAGAACGTGCGAAATGATCTTGCTGACCTTGCGGCAGATATTTGACATGGCTATCGACGATGACATACTCACGAAAAATCCATGCCGGAACATTGAACTGCCCCGACATTATAAGCAAGAGAAACGGGCTTTCACGGAAGAAGAAAAGACCAAGATACGCAATGCGGAAGGTCTGAACGAGCTGGAACGCGCCTACATTCATGTCCTTTACGGAACGGGAGTAAGACCCGCCGAAGCGCAAGCCTTAACATGGCGGGATGTGGACTTTAAAAACAATACCATCACCATCAACAAGGCTCTGCAATTCACAAATAGCCGTGTTGCAAGCGTCGGATTGCCGAAAACAAACAAGTCTATCCGCACATTGCCCGTTCCCGACTTCGTAATAGCCTCAATAACGGCTTTAAAGAAGTTAGGGGTACATTCTACTACCTCTACCCTCTTCGGCACGAATACGGGCGAATTACGGACCCGGAGCGCATATAAGAACATTTGGGATTCAGCCGCAAAGAAATTAAAGTTAGAAGGCGTATCGGCTTACTACTGCCGTCACGACTTTTGCACTCGGTGTCGAAAGAATAATGTCGATATAAAAATCTGTCAAGCATGGATGGGTCATAGCGACACGAAAATGATTTTAAATATTTACACTCACTTTGATACATCACAAGCCGCTCTCTCAGTAGCCATGAACAAATTGGATTTCTAGTGGCTAATTTTTTGGCAAACTTTTGGCAAACTTTGGCAAACTTTTTACCCATTTAAACCCCTATATTTGCCGATAAATGCCGATAGAAATTTGAGAAAAAGAAAAGGCGCAAACCCTTGATTTTACTAGGATTTACGCCTTACGGAGTGGGTGGGATTCGAACCCACGAGACGTTGCCGCCTACCTGATTTCGAGTCAGTAAAGAATGGCTTATTTCTGCGGTTTTTCCGCTTCGTGGCGAATTTTTTGGCAAATTTTATTCTCCAACATTTCAATCCATTTCTCCAAATTGGGGGTAGGATTCATCTCATAAGCCGCCTCCGCTGCGGTCAGTAAACTTATTAATATCTCCATAGTTTCTACCTCAAAAGGGCGCACCCAGAATCGAGTGCGCCTGTTCTTTCGTCTTAATATCTTCTGTTGCTGTATCCCTCTGCGGGTTCGCCATCGTATGATCTTCCGTCATCGGATGAATAACGGCCCATGCTGTCACGTCTGGCATATCTGCCGCGACCACGCGCATAGGAACTACCATCATCGTATGAACCGCCGCGATAAGGGTACATCATGGGATAATGCTCCGAGTAACCGCCGCCCTTCGACTCCGATTCCATAGCTTCGTAAGTCGCAAGGCATTTAAGAGTATGAGCGATGGTGTCTGCCTGTTCGAGAGAACTCACCGTCAGTTCGCCCCGACTCTCGATACGATCCAACTCCTGTTCGAGCATATCTGTTAAACGCTTGAATTTCTCCATTGCATTCTCTCCTTTCATGCAATTCTCGATACTGTCAGGTTTGCGTTCTGGACAAGTATCGGGGGTGCGGGTGTTGTTGCCGGGGTAAGGCTCTCGGAAGTGTTCTCGACACTTACGTTGAAACAACAGCCCTTTGGTACGTTGATAATCGCTGTGCTTGTCACGTTAAAGAAGTTCTCCTGTGTAGGCGGGTCTGTTGCTGTTGCCGCCGGAGTGACGATTGCCCGACTCGTTAAGAGCGGTTCGCCATCCAGAGCGATTGCCACGCTGATAGGCGCGGGGGCCGTGCCGCCATCAGGGATTGCGATATTTCCGTTGAACGTGACCTGATACCTTGCAAAGCAGTTATTCGTGATACCACGGAGAGTTACAATACCACTACCATTGCGGTGATATACATAGCCTTTGTTGCAACCGATAGTTGTGTTCAGCGTTACGGGCTGATTCGGCTGCACGGTCTGAAAAGCATTATTCGTAAACTCAGCCATGATTACACCCCCTTAGAAAGAGCCGCCACATCCGCACCCGCAGCCCTGATTCTGATTGCAAGTGAAGATAGGAGTTCTGCCGTAAACGGGAGTAGTGGGAACAGGGCAGTTGTTCAGCCTGTTGTAAAGCTGATCTACTTCATTCGAGAAGCCCTGTGCGATGAAGGCAT
>Ga0310690_10001512_pt1 | contig 41047 bp, 49 predicted proteins | sample AusTroGonzalo_MG_2_FD_207661 | JGI IMG/M metagenome (GOLD analysis project Ga0310690, IMG submission 207661) | Bovine rumen microbial communities from tropical cattle in Woodstock, Queensland, Australia - Gonzalo_04 (v2) (version 2) | ecosystem: Host-associated > Mammals > Digestive system >... | reverse complement strand
TCTGCGACGGTCCGTACATCAGCAGGATTCTGTCAGAGGAACGCAAGCCGCCCAAAATCATTTCAGCGATCCGGGACATCCTGGACCTGCCGGAAAAGGAGGACAGCGCATGAGGGAAAAGGTCGGGTATCGGGAGAACCTCTGGCTGCTGAATCAGAGATATCCGAACAAGGACATGCTCAACGTCTCGGAGACGGCCGCGTTCATGGGCGTCTGTCGTCAGACGGCAGCCCGGAGGATCAAGTTCAACGCGGCGACGGGGCTGATTACAAAGACGGACCTGGCGCGGCAGATCAGCGCGGGGTGAGCTATGAACGGACAAAAAAATGATCCCGGCCGCGCTACCAACACGACCGGGACAGACAGATTCGAGGTATCAAAAATGTCTTTTATTCACTGTAACACAAAGCGAAACAAAACGCAAGAGCGATTCTGCCGCACGGTGGATTTCTTCGTCCGGTTTTACATCCTGGTCGCAGGGCTCTGGACGGTCTGCTATCTCGTAAGCGAGATCCTCGCGAAGATGGGGGTGGGATGAATGACGCACTGCGAGCAGGCACTTGCTTTCATGCAGGAACACGGCAGCATTACGCCGCAGGATGCCCTGCATTTCAAACCGCACGGCTGCACGAGGTTGGCGGCCAGGATCGCGGATCTGAAAGCGCTCGGCTATGACATTGCAAAGGTCATGGAGACAAAGCGCTACGATGACGGCGTGAGCGTGAGCTACGCCAGATACTATTTGGAGGATATGAACGATGAACAGGGACCTGTATCTTAATACGCTCGACGCCGCACAGGACGTCATTTACCAGCTTCCGAAGGACGTTACGATCTGCTGCATCCGAGACACCTATCAGAACGGCAAAACCGGAATGCTGATCCAGATCATCGCCGACAACAGCATCGAGCCGGACCGCGTGGACAACGAGCGCGGCTGGGCGGAGAAGGACTATGACGGGCTTTTCGGCAAGAGCCATGCGGTGATCACCGTCGGCTGGTGCCTGCCCGACGAGGAGGATGACGATGAGAGCGCTGTATGAGATCAATGCCGACCTGGAGCAGATCCTGACCCAGGTCGACGAGGAGACCGGCGAACTGCTGATCGATCCGGTGGCGCTGGATGCGCTGACGCTGGAGCGGACGGAGAAGCTGGAGGGCATGGCCCTGCTGGTCAAAAACTGGGCCGCAGAGGCCGCCGCGATCAAGGCGGAGGAGGATGCCCTGAAGGAGCGCCGGCAGCGCCTGGAGAAGCACAGCGCACGTCTGACGCAGCGCCTGCAGGACGTTCTCGCCGGTGAGAAACTGGAGACGCCGCGGGTGGCCGTCACATGGAGGAAATCCAAGAGCGTCGAGATCGACGAAGCGGTGTTTTGGGAAAATCCCGCGGAGGCGTTCATCCGGTACAAAGAGCCGGAAGTAAACAAGACGGCAGTGACCGCCGCGCTGAAGGACGGCGGGATCGTGCCAGGAGCGAAGCTGGTAGAGAAGCTGAACATGACGATCAAGTAAAGGAGAAGATATGGACAACCTGAAGTATTACAACATGGGCCGCGCCGTCCCCCAGGAAGCGCAGAAGCCCTTTTCCAATGGCCGGTTTTCCGGCACGGATATCAATCCCATGTGGCGAATTAAGATGCTCACCGAGATGTTCGGCCCCGCCGGCATCGGCTGGTACGTTGACAATGTGGTGGAACGCAGCGAGGAACATGGCGACACGACGATCAGCATCGTCACGCTGAACCTCTACGTCAAGGTCGACGGCGAGTGGAGCAAGCCGATCTACGGCACCGGCGGCAACACGATCCTGCGGAAGGGCGTCGCCAGCGACGAGGGCTACAAGATGGCCTACACGGACGCGCTCAGCGTCGCCTGCAAGGCGCTGGGCATCGGGGCTGATATCTGGTTCGCCAATGACAAGACCAAGTATACGGCAGGGAATGACACGGCAGAAGCAAAAGCCGCTCCTGCGGCGAAAAAAGAGCCTGTGGCGCCGCCTCCCGGATCGCCGGAGTATGAGACGCCGAAGGCGAAGGAGCCTGAGAAATTCGAATGCCTGCGCTGCGGAAAGGTCCTCAAACCGATCAGCCGTAAAGATGGCAGTAAGGTCAGCGTCCGTCAGTGGGCCGGCTTCACTGAGAAGCACTACGGTCAGTGCCTCTGCTATAGCTGCACCAACCAGGCGTATCCCGACTGGACGCAGCACGCGGATGAACTGACATGATCACGACGAAGACGGAGAGCTTCGCCTGGAGTGCGGACGCGGCGGGCATGATCCTGTCGCTCCGCACGCCGGAAGCGCGGCGGATCGCGGAGAGCGTGAAGCAGGGCAAGCCCTACACGGTAGAAATCAAGGAATACCGGAAGAAGCGCAGCCTGGACCAGAACAGTCTTTACTGGTCGGTGCTGACGCAGTTCGCCAGGGCGATGCGAATGAGTAATGCCGAAGCCCACAACCGGATGCTGCGGGATTACGGGCAGATCGCCAGATACGGAGACAAGGTCGCGTTCGTTGTCCTTCCGGATACGGAAGAGGTCGAACAGCAGACGCTGGAGGCGGAGACCGAACACCTGCGCCCGACAAGCCAAATTAAGGAAGGCAACGACGGCATGACCTATAGAACGTATGTGCTTCTGCGTGGATCATCGACGTATGACACGGCTGAAATGACGCGCCTGATCGACGGGCTGATCGACGAGTGCGAGCAGGTAGGGCTGGAGGTTCTGAGCGAGCAGACGCGGTCCCTTCTGGAGGATCTGAATGGCAAGCAATGAATACGGGGCGCGGCTCGACCGCAACGGGTACGCGCCCAGCATCCTGCAGAAAGCGGAATGCTGTTTTCGCTGCGGAGCGACTTGCGGAAAGCTCGACCGGAACGAGGTCTTCGGGGGCGTCAACCGGGACAAGAGCAAGCGGTACGGACTATGGGTGCTGATGTGCCATGAACCGTGTCACAGCGTCTTCCACAGCGATGCGGAATACAGGACGCATCTGCGGCATTACGCCCAGGGCGTAGCGAACCTGGAATACGGATGGAGCAAAGAGACTTTCATCCGGATGTTCGGTAAAAATTACATCTAAGGAGTGGTTATAGAAATGCTGAACAGCATCATCATCATGGGCAGACTGACGAAAGATCCGGAGCTGCGGCAGACGCAGAGCCAGAAGGCGGTGACCAGCTTCACGCTGGCGGTGGACCGGGACGGTCAGGACAAGCAGACGGATTTCATCGAATGCATCGCCTGGGAGCGGACAGCGGAATTCGTGAAGCAGTACTTCACGAAGGGCACCATGGCGATCGTCAAGGGCCGCTTGCAGCTCCGGGACTGGACGGACCGGGACGGTAACAAGCGCCGGCAGGCGGAGATCGTCTGCGATCGCGTGTACTTCGGGGAAACCAAACGAGAGACAACGCAGGCCCAGGCGACAACAGGGTTCCAGGAGCTGCAGGACAGCGAGGCTGACGGCGAGCTGCCGTTCTGAGGTAGTGCAGCATGGTGTACATCAAGCTCTTCGTGGACTATCTGGACGCGATAGAGCCGCTCGGTGACGCTGAGAGGGGGAGGCTTTTCACGGCTTTGCTGGAATACGCAAGGACGGGCGAAGCTCCGCAGCTCGGCGGGAACGAACGGTTCATCTTCCCAATGATGAAAGCACAGCTTGATCGAGATGCCGCTGCCAGCGCAGAACTGTCTGAGAAAAGATCTGCAGCCGCAAGCAAAAGCAAGCAAACCAAGCAAGTGCAAGCAATAGCAACACATGTATGCAATAGCACACAAGACAAAGAAAAAGAAAAAGACAAAGACAAAGAAGAAGACAAAAAGAATAAGCGCACGCGCTTTGTCCCGCCGACCATTGAAGAAGTCGAAGCTTATGTCATGGAGCGCGGCAGCAGCGTTGATCCAAGGAAATTCTGGGAGTATTTCAACGCCGGAGAATGGAAGGACGCCAAAGGCAATCCGGTGCGCAACTGGAAACAGAAGCTTCTGACCTGGGAGAAGTACGACGACAAACCGAAGCAGCAGAGCGGGACGAAGAGCTTTGCTGACATCTGGAGGGAGATGGCCGATGAATAAGCGCGATACAGTTGGCGTTATGGCGCTCCTGGAGACTGCGTATCCTGCGTATTACGCGAGGCAGGACGACAGGAAGCGCATGGAGGCTGTCAACCTGTGGGCAGAGCTGTTTGCAGATGATCCGGCGCAGCTCGTCTACGCCGCTGTTAAAACGATCATCGTCTCAGGCGGGGCATTTCCGCCATCCATTGGCGAGATCAAGCAGAAGATGCACGATCTCACGGCGCCGGACGAGATGTCCGAGACGGAGGCGTGGTCCCTCGTCAGCCGGGCGCTGCACAACGGGATCTACGGATACCGGGAAGAGTTCGATAAGCTTCCGCCTGAAGTGCAGACGGCGGTCGGACGACCGGAACAGCTCAAGGAATGGGCTGTTATGCCGGAGGATCAGGTCCAAAGCGTCGTCGCCAGCAACTTTATGCGGGGCTACAAGACGGTCCTGCGTCGGGAGCGGGAGACCGCGCTGATCCCGGAGAGCGTGAGGGAGCTGCTGGCCGGCGTAACGCAGGCGATGCTGCCGGAAGTGCGGGCGGAGATCACCGAAGAACGCAGGGCTAAGGCCCTGGCGCTGCTGGAGGAGGCAGGGACATGAATTGCCCGTGCAATTTATGCGAGGCACGCTTCGTCGGCTGCCACGCAAAATGCGAAACGTACAACGCATGGAAGTCCGAAATCGCGGATCAGAAACTGCGCAACGGAGTGGAGAAAAACATCCTGATGAATGAGTTCAGGAGGACAGAGGATCTGCGATGGCATAATCGGAGGAGGAATAAACGATGAGGATGGCTCACATATGAAAAGGACGAAGGCATCAACCCTCGTCCTGGAGCAGATCAATCAGCATCTGCTTTATGTATTGGGGACATGGCCGGTCGCCGTTTACCCAGTGGGACATGGTCCGCAGTGGGATTCCCCAGCGGCGCTGCAGCTCGGCCTGAGTGGTGTGCAGCTTTTTGAGCAGGTCCCGGAAGGGAAGGCCGGCCAGCTCGTCAGGCGTCATGTGATCGCCTCCTTTTCGGCCATTGTACGCTCCTCGGGCGCCGCTGTCAAACGGCAGTCCTCGTCTTTCATGTTGGCGGGATCTCGGCCTGTCCACCAGCAGCGGTGCGAAAACATGATCGTTCCAACGCCGAAGCCGTGGTAGTAGCTCTTGTAGTAGGGGCAGCCCTTGCATTTTTCGTTTTCCATGGGGATCTCCTTTCTCAGCAGGCGATGTTCAACGTGCGGATGTAGCGGTACTTCTCGCGGGGGCGTGCTGCTTTGAGGATCGCGTCGATCGTGCTGCCGTCAACGCGGGTATCCATTACCAGGTGAAGGACCTTCTTCCCGTCGCGCTCTACGATGGCATCCAGGCACTTGTAATCGATGCTCTGGGCGGCGTAGAAGAACATGGATGCGACTGTGTACTTATACATGCTTTTGGAGAAGATGGGCGCGTTGTCGTATTCGCGGATTTCCAGCAGCTCCTGGCTGCGGCGCTTCTGATTCGTGATCGTGATTTTGTACTGTGCCATGGTGATCTCCTTTCTCGCCTGCCATCATCAGTACCGGGAGGCGATCCCCGGCAGACCCCCGAAGGGGTTTCGGCTTATGCTCTGTATGTTTCCCGCTTCAGCCCCTTCATCAGGTAGCTGTCTTTCTCCGGAATGTAAACCGTCTCGACGCTGCCGGCGTTCAGAACGAAGTTCAGAACCGTGAGCGGGAGATCCTGCGCGTCCGTGTAGGTGACCTTCCGGTCGGGCCTCCAGGCATCCTTGCTCTTGTAGTAGACCCGGTAGCAGAAGCCGCTCCGTTTGTCTCTTTCGTGCCAGGCCCAGCTTGACTTAACAACCTTTGTAATCATTTCGAAACCTCCTCAAATTACGCCCAGCGGGCTTCCCATGGTCCCAATATACGCCCAGTGGGCGCAAATGTCAAGAGGAAAATGAAAAAATTTTCGGAGGTGTTTTTTTGAAACATAAATACATCGAAGCAATGCTGATCGCGTTATTGTGTATGGTGTTCATCGTGCTGTGCATCATCATGGCGACGCCTGCGAACGCGTATGAAGGGACCAGAATCACGACGGCGCGGCAGGACGCGCTGCATGAGGCGGCGGAGCTGCTGCGGGCGGCGGGGCTGCCGGACGATGATCCGGCGATCAGGGCGCTGAGTGCCGAATGGTGGAAAGAGTGGGAAGATCTGAGCATCATTGCCAAGACGATACAGCACGAAGCGAATCCTGAGTATTGCGAGTGGGAACACAGCCTCGCAGTGGGCGTTGTGATCTTGAACCGTGTAGCAAGCCCGTATTTCCACGGCGACACGGTGAAGGAAGTCGTGGCGTGGCCGGGGCAGTATCTTGTATCTTATACTTACGGATTTGAGAACGTGCCGAGGTTGTGCTACGAAGCGGCGAAAGCTGTCATGGACGGGGATCACGACATCCCGGACGATGTGTACTGGCAGGCGGAATTCCCGCAGGGGGTAAGCATCTGGAAGACGTTCCGGGTTGATACTGGCTGGTATGCTTCAACGACCTATATATGCAGAGGAATTCCGGGGGTGAGCTGATGGCTGAGTATATCGAGCGTGAAGCGGCAATCGCCGTCATCCACAAATGGCTTGCAGATATTTTCGGCATCGACGAAGTTGAATGCACGGTGCTGAACAAGCGGTTGAACGCAATCCCCGCCGCCGATGTTGTGCCTGTGGTACATGGGCGATGGGAATGGAATGACAATAACGGATATTACTACTGCGACAAATGCGGGTCTATATCGCCACGCGAAGATCAAGACGGGGAATACTGTGATTGCCCAAACTACTGCCCCAACTGCGGCGCTTCAATGCGGGAGCCGCCGAAGGAGGAAACAGAATGAGTGAACTGAAAGTCTGTTGGATAAGCGCGGGTGTATCGTCATTCATCGCGGGGTATTTGGAGCGTGATGCAATTGACGAGTACATTTACATTGACATCGCAGACCAACACCCGGACAGTTTGCGGTTTATACACGATTGCGAAAAGGCGCTTGGCAAGGAAATCAAAGTGTTACGCAATGAGGAATACAAATGCGTCGGTGATGTGTGCCGCACGTTCCGCTTTGTGAACAGCGCACACGGAGCAAAATGCACAGAGGTTTTGAAAAAACGGGTGCGCAAAGAGTGGGAGTACGAACATCAAGATTGTGCCTTTACATATGTGTGGGGCATGGACTTGAACGAGAAAGACCGCGCATACCGCCTGTTTGACACGATGGCATACGCCCAGCACGAATTTCCCCTTATCGAACACAACCTTACCAAAGCCGATGCACACGCCATTTGCGCCCAACTTGGCATCAAACGCCCCGCCATGTACGACATGGGCTATTCAAACAATAACTGTATCGGTTGCGTCAAGGGCGGCGCGGGTTATTGGAACAAGATACGGGTGGACTTTCCAGAAGTATTTGCAGACCGCGCAAAGATGGAGCGAGAAATCGGACACAGCATTTTGCATAACGCAGATAGAATGATTTTTCTTGATGAGCTTGACCCGTCTGCCGGACGCATGACCGATGAAATCATGGACGATTGCTCCATCTTCTGCCAACTTGCGTTAGGAGGTTAGGATATGAGCGGAATCTACATCTCCGGCATGGAGATGCCGAAAGAGGGATTCGTTGAAGTTACCATTCGCGCAAACGGAATTGTTCAGATCACAGGAGAAAGCTACCGACTGAACGGACAAGATTACTACCACTCTGCAAAGAACTATGCAGAAATAGTAGGCACAGCAGTACCAGTTCGCGAGTGTGTCTTGTTTGGCGGTCAACGAATCTATGCAGAATGGGAGGGGAAAATATGAGTATTCTGATCCGCGACATGGATATGCCAGCAAACTGTGCCGAATGCCGTCTTATGGCAGACGGGTGGTGTTATTCCATCGGACTTGAACAGCGGGAGAAAATATCAACCGTCAACCGTCCAACATGGTGTCCTCTCATTCCCGTCCCGCCGCATGGGAGACTGATTGATGCTGATGCGTTTTCATCTGAAATGAAAGAGCGTCAAACGGCGGCAATTAAGTGGATGCGGGAAAGCGTTCAAGACCATGATGCGTTCATTCGCGCAGAAGCAACGGTGGCGTTTTTGAGCGAGGTAAAATTAACGCTTGACAAGATGCCCACCATCATCCCGGCAGACAAGGAGGCAGAGGCGTGAAGTGTAAGGATTGCTATGCAAGAAACGGAGAAGAAATCTGCCTTATTGGGAAGAAATGCAGAATGCTAGTTTGCGGGCATTATGGATGTGACATGAAAAGTCGTGGTGTAGAAATCGTTAAGCCGCAGACCAACGCCGACCGCATCCGCGCTATGACGGACGAAGAACTGGCAAGTTATCTTACTGGCGTTTGGTATGGTTTTGAGGAAACGCCCGGAATGTGCGATGTATGTGATAATCACACCGTGCAGAAATGCAGTGAGTGCTGGCTCGACTGGCTGAAACAGGAAGCGACGGAATGAGCGAATCAAGCCCTCTGCGAATATGTCTCCGCTGCGGCAACACGCTCCCGACTATGAGCGGTCTTGCCCGGAAGTACTGCGACGAGTGTGCGGCTGAACGCAACAGGGAGCTGACACGGGAGCGCCGGCAGAAGGCAGCGCGGAGGATGCAGGAAGTGCGGCAGCAGAGCAAGAGCATGGAAGACAGAAAGTACTGCCGGAAGTGCATTTACTACGGCTCCGAGGAATACGGGCATAACCTTTGTGATTATATGCTCCGGACAGGACTGCGACGCGGCTGCCATTACGGGACTGGCTGCGAGCGGCGGGTCATCAAAGTGAAGGGGGTATCGGATGGACTGGAGGCGTGAGGCGTATCGGGCTCTGAGGGAATATCCCAGGGCGAAGAAGCGGAACGGACCAGGAGATCAGACGATCGTATCGGCGGTGGAATTCGCCATGCAGATGCAGATGCAGTATTACAACGCTCAGGAGCGGCTGAGGATGATCCGGCTGGTGTACTTTGTACGGACGCACACGCTCCAGGGGGCGGCAATGGAATGCCATTACTCGCTGCAGACAGTGAAGAATTGGAACACGGAGATCCTGACGGCGGTATACGTCGGGATGCAAAAAGGACCGGGGAGTTGATCCCTGGTCTTTTTTTGTAACCAAAAAGTATAGACTTTTCGACCTTGAATTTGTGATAGCGTGGCATTTGTGAAAGAGTCAGAGTCAATGGTTTCCGGTACGGCCCGGCATACTTCTCCTCCGGGCCGCCGGCGGGGAAAAGGCGAGCGCTGTAAGGCACGAGGGTAAGGGGGCCTGCTTGCTACCGAGAAACACGGTTGTATCACGGAGGGACTATGCCGAGGGAAGACACACAATTCAAGAAGGGGAACCAGCTCGGCAAGATCAACGGCGGCAGGCCGAAGAAGCCGGACTGGCTCAGAGGCAAGGGCGAGGAAGCGCTGAAAAAGGCCTACGAGATCATGACAGATGAGAAGACGCGGCCGGACCTCGCGCTGCAGGCGGCGAAGATCCTGATCGAGTACGATATCGGGAAGCCGATCCAGGCGCTGGACATCAACGCGGACGTCAATGCCGAGGCGCAGGTCAGCGTGCTGGAGACAATGAGTCTCAGCAAACGCGGGGAGGCAATGCGGAAAGCAATAGAAGCCTATGAAAAAGGCAAAGCCGAGTGACCTGGACGTTGAGCTCGCGCTCTGGTACCGGGCGCTGTGGGACAGGAGCAATCCGGCCTTCTTCCCGCTTTACTTCGACGAGCACCGCTACCTGGTCCTGAAGGGCGGCGGCGGATCGGGCAAGAGCATCTTCGCGGGCAGCAAGGTGATCGAGCGCTGCGCGGACGAGCCGGGGCACCGGTGGCTGGTGTGCAGGAAGGTGGCGAAGACGCTGCGCGAGTCCTGCTTCCAGCAGCTCGTCGGTCAGTGCGCCGAGGCGGAGATCCCGGTGAAGGTCAATCGGTCGGATATGGTGATATCCTTCCCGAACGGCAGCGTGATCCTCTTCGCCGGCCTGGACGACGTGGAAAAGCTGAAGAGCATCTACAACGTGACCGGGATATGGATCGAGGAGGCGTCTGAGCTTTTAGAGAGCGACTTCAACCAGCTTGACATCCGACTGCGCGGGCAGACCGAACAGTACAAGCAGATCATCCTCTCGTTCAACCCGATCTCTATCAACCACTGGCTGAAGAAGCGCTTCTTCGATCAGCAGGACGAACGGGTGCGGACCAGCGAGACGACATACAAGGACAACCGCTTCCTGGATGACGACGCGATCCGCGTGCTGGAGTCGTACAAGGACACCGACGAATATTACTACACGGTCTACTGCCTCGGCCAGTGGGGCACGACGGGCAGGACCGTATTCAACGCCAGGGACGTGCAGCGCCGCCTGCAGGACGATATCCGGCCGGTGAAGGTCGGAGCCTTTACCTATGAAGACACGGGCACAGAGCTGAAAAACGTGGCCTGGGAGGACGATCCGCAGGGCTTCGTCCGGATCTATGCCGAGCCGGTGAAAGGCGTGCCGTATGTGATCGGCGGCGACACGGCCGGCGAAGGATCGGACAGCTTCGTGGGCCAGGTCCTCGACAACCGCAGCGGCGTGCAGGTGGCGGTGCTGCGGCATCAGACTGACGAGGACCTGTACGCCAAGCAGGTCTACTGCCTGGGCAAATACTACAACGACGCGCTGGTGGGCATCGAGACGAACTTCTCCACCTTCCCCGTCAGGGAGCTGGAGCGGCTGCAGTATCCGAAGCAGTACGTCCGCGAGACGATCGACGACTACACGCACGCGGTCAAGCGGTCCTTCGGTTTCAGGACGGACAGCCGGACGCGGCCGGTGATCATTTCCGAGCTGATCAAAGCCTGCAGGGACGATATCGACATCGTCTGCGACAAGACCACGTTGGAGGAGATGCTGACCTTCGTCCGGTCGGAGAGCTGGAAGCCTGAAGCGGAAGAGGGAGCGCACGACGACTGCGTCATGGCGCTGGCCATTGCGCATTATATCAGGCCGCAGCAGAAATACCTGGCGGCCGAGGACGCGCCGGCAAAGGTGAAGTGGAGCGAATCCCAGTGGGAGGACTACCGGGCCGCGACGCCGGCGCAACGCAAAATGTTGATCGAGCGGTGGGGAACACCGCGAAGATGATAGATCGCGGCAGGCCCGCCTGACGCGAAGAGGAGGAGCCGCCGAGCGCAACGAGCTTTCGCGCTTGCGCGGAAGCGAAACCGTGAGGCGAGCAACGACGAAGAAATGGGGGACGCCGAAGAGATGAGCCAGGAAAAGCTGCAGCTCTGGCAGGAGAGGCTGGCGACCAACGAGGCCGCCTACAGAAAATATCTGGAGCGCATGGACCGGCGCGAGGCGCTGTACCGCGGCGACCGGAAGATGAACGCCATCGTGAAGGGCGACGTCAGCACCGAGGCCGTACACGTCCGGAACATCGTGGCGGAGCTCATCGAGTCGCAGATCGACTCCACGATCCCGCAGCCGAAGGTCACCGCCAGATATAAGAAGGACGAGGACAAGGCCAAGATCATCGAGGACATGCTGCGAAACGAGCTGGACCGCCTGCCGTTCGAATATATGAACGACATGAGCGAGCGCATCGTCCCGATCCACGGCGACGTGGAGTATATGGTCGAGTGGGACAACACGCAGCGGACGCATACGACGGTCGGCGAGCTGGCGGTCTCCTGCCTCCATCCGCGGCAGGTCGTCCCGCAGGACGGCGTCTACACCGGGATCGAGGATATGGACTACATCATCCTGAAGATCCCGCAGACGAAGCAATACATCAAGCGGCGCTACGGCGTGGACGTCATCGACGAGGGCGAGAGCGAGCCGGAGCTGAAGGACAGCGCATCGCCTGCCGCCGATATGGTGACGCAGTACATCGCGTACTACCGCAACGACGAAGGCGGGATCGGCCGGTATAGCTGGGTCAACGACCTGGAGCTGGAGGACATGGAGGACTACCAGGCCCGCAGGCTGAAGCGCTGCAAGAAGTGCGGCCAGGTATTCAACGCGGACCTGCAGCCCATGGAGCCGACGAAGGACGGAACGCCGCCCGACGAGGAGAAACCGAAGAAGGCCGGCGTCTGCCCTTACTGCGGCAGCAGCTCCTGGGAGGAATCCGAGGAGGACTATGAGGAGCTGGCGCAGGACGCGGTGCGCAGCGACGGGACAACGATCCCGGCCTATAAAGAAGAGATGCTGCCGGCGCTGGACGATATGGGCCTGCCGGCCATGGACCCCTTCACCGGGCGGCCGGCGATGCAGGCGAGCCGCACGCCGACGCGCATCCCGTTCTATAAGCCGAACATCTTCCCGGTGATCCAGCAGAAGAACGTCAGCGTCTACGGTCGCTTTTCAGGCGACAGCGACGTGGACAAGATCGAGGACCAGCAGAACACGACAAACCGCCTGTCGAAGAAGATCATCGACAAGCTCCTGGCTTCCGGATCGTATATCACGCTGCCGGACGACGCCTATATAGAGGTCAGCGCGGAGGACATGAAGGTCATCCGGCCCGGAGATCCTGCGAAGAAGGCGCTGATCGACGTCTACGACCTGCAGGGGAATACCTCTGAGGATATGCAGTATCTGCAGCAGGTCTACGAGGAGGCACGGCAGGTCATCGGTATCACCGACAGCTTCCAGGGCCGCAGAGACGCGACGGCGACGTCAGGCAAGGCGAAGGAATTCGCAGCGGCGCAGAGTGCCGGCCGGCTGGAGTCGAAGCGCCGGATGAAGGACGCGGCCTACGCGGCGATCTTTGAGGCGATGTTCAAATTCAAGCTGGCCTATGCCGACGAGCCGCGGCCGGTCGTCTCTCAGGACATCCACGGGCAGAACGTCTACGCGCAGTTCAACCGGTGGGACTTTCTGGAGCAGGACGCGGCGGGTGAGTGGTACTGGAACGATCAGTTCCTCTTCTCCTGCGATACCTCCGCAACGCTGGCGAGCAACCGGGAGGCGATGTGGCAGGAGACGCGTCTGAACTTCCAGTCCGGTGCCTTCGGAGATCCGGGAGACGTCAACACGCTGATCCTCTTCTGGACGAAGATGAGCCTGCTGCACTATCCAGGCGCGGAGGACACCGTCGACTTCCTGAAGGAACAGCAGCAGCAACAGCAACAGATGCAACAGCAGCAGATGCAGCAGCAACAGCAGATGCAGCAGATGCAAGCACAGCAGCAGCAACAGATGCAGCAGCAGCAGATGCAGGCACAGCAGGCGCAGCAGCAGCGGCAGGCTGATCTGCAGAACCGGAAGCTGGATATCGAGCAGATGAAGGCGCAGATGCAGGCACAGCAGGCGGCACGCCGGGATCAAATGAATGCAATGCGGAATGCAAACCGCTTCGCAGGACTCTGAAGAAAGGAGGAGGAAAACATGGCCGAACAGTACAACGTTTCCAACAGCGGCGCCCAGGTGGTCAAGGCGATCAAGAGCCAGAACATCAAGAAGGGCAAAGCGGTCGTGAAGACCGGCACCGACCTCCGCACCGGCAAGAAGTAATTGCCGGGATCTTTTCGCAGGAACAGCGTAAAAATCCAGAAAGGAAAACCCCATGAACGAAATCGACTACGGCAGCGTATTCGGCGTTGAGGCCACCGACGGCGTAAACGAGTCTGCACCCGCCGAGCAGACCACAGCGGAAGCCACTACCACCGAAGAACCTGCAGGCGAAAAAGAGATTGCCCCCGCCAAGCAGTCCGCAGAGGAAAATTCGAAGTATGCCGCAGCCAGAAGAAAGGCCGAGCAGGAGCGGGACGCCGCCATCGCGCAGGCCAGGGCCGAGGCTCAGCGTTCGATAGACGATTCGATCCGAGCTCTGAATATCGAAAACCCGTACACCGGGCGCACGATTCAGAGTAAAGCAGAATACGACGCGTATCAGCGGCAGCTCGCCGCAGAGAAGCGCACTCAGGTCGCCGAGTCCGCCGGAATGAGCGAGCAGGAGTTCAACTCCTTTGTCTCCAACCTGCCGGAGGTCCGCGAGTATAAGCAGGCTGCGGAAGCTGCGCGTCAGCAGCAGCAGCGCATGGTGCTGGACGAGCAGATCCAGGAGATCGCCAAGCTCGATCCGAGCATCAGCACCGTGCAGGACCTGATGCAGCGGCCTGAGTATCAGCAAGTTTACAACCTCGTCCGTAAAGGGAACAGCATCGTGGACGCGTACAAGCTGGTCTATTTTGATAAGCTCACAGCGAACGCCTCCACCGCGGCGAAGCAGGCCGCGCTCAATTCCGCCAACAGCAAGGAGCACCTCACGGCCACCACGGCCCGAGGCGCAGGCTCCCTGACTGTGCCGGCCGACGTGAAGGCGATGTACAAATCCATGATGCCCGACGTGACGGACGCGGAGATCCAGGAACACTACAACAAGTTCCATCAACGAAATTGAAAGGAGTAAATCACTATGGCTTTCATTCCCTATTCCTACGACGACGGCCAGCCTCGCCCTTGGGAGTATATCCCCTGCGATGACATCACTGTCACCGTAGGCACCGCACTTTATCAGTCCTCCGGCCTGCTCGTGAAGGCGACCGGCACCACCAAGCCCACCTATATCGCCATGGCCGACGCGACCATCGGCACGGAGGGAGATCCGCTCCCCGTGATCCGCGTCGACAGCGGCATCATCTTTGAGACCACCAACCAGGCGAGCTTTTCCAGCGCGAAGGTCGGCACCAAGGTCACGATCCATACCGACGCCCTGCAGGTCACGGCGACCACGTCCAGCGGCGTCGCCGAGATCATCGACTTCGACGACGTGGCCGCGGCCGGCACCGGCGGCAAGGTCCTTGTGAGATTCTGAGAGAGGAGGTAACGAATAATGGCTCATATCATTTTCTCTGAGGGCAGCAACCTTCAGAACACCATCTACGGCAAGAGCCAGGAGCCCATCAAGATGTTCCTGGAGAAGCGGGCTGAGAGCTTTGAGCAGCAGTCCATCATGAAGGAGATCTTCTCCATGCAGTCCAGCACCCACTGGGCCGAGAAGTTCACCAGCATGACCGCCATGGAGGGCTTCAAGCCCGTGGGCGAGAACGGCGCCTATCCGACCGACGGCATGCAGGAGAGCTACAGCAAGACCCTGGAGAACGTCACCTGGAAGAACTCCTTCGCAATCTCTCGTGAGATCATCGACGACAGCAACATGATCGACCTGCGCCAGAAGCCTCAGGCCTTCATCACCGGCTATTACCGCACGCGCGAGCGCTTCGCCGCCTGCCTGATGGGCGGCGCGATCACCGCCACCGCCGCGCCCAAGTTCGAGGGCGAGAAGTTCTCCACGCTCGGCGCGGACGGCGTCGGCCTCTTCGCGACCAACCATCCCAGGAAGATCAAGAGCGGCACGCAGTCCAACAAGTTCGCGGACGCCTTCTCCGTCGCTGCGCTCGGCGCTGCCGAGACCGCGATGCAGAGCTTCACCGGCGACCTCGGCGAGGTCCTTGACGTATCTCCCGATACGATCATCATCCCGAACCTCTACGCTCTGAAGAACGACGTGTTCTCCGCCATCGGCGCGGACAAGAGCCCGGAGACCGCGAACAACGCGTTCAACTATCAGTACGGCCGCTGGAACATCATCGTGTGGCCGTATCTGAACGAGTTCATCACCAGCGGCACCGCGCCCTGGATTCTCATGGACAGCCGCTACAACAAGGACTATGGCTCTGCCATTTGGCTCGACCGCGTGAAGCTGGAGGTCGAAAGCAAGATCGCCGAGAACGACGCCAACGTCTGGAAGGGCTACGCCCGCTTCACCGCCGGCTTCAATGACTGGCGTGCATTCGCCGTCGGCGGCATCTCCGGCGCGACGGCTCTCATCTCCTGATCGGAGGTGGGACCATGGATTACACCAAACTTACAAACCTGAAGCTCACCGGGCTTCTGGACAGCCTGCTGAAGGGTGTGGCGATCACCAAGAGCGCCAACTATTCCCTGGCTGAGAGTGAGAAGGCCTTCTATATCGGCATCACGCTCTCCGCCGCCAGCAAGACCGTAACGCTCGGCCTGCCCGACGGCGCGGTCGCCATCGTCGTGAACGAGGGCGGCACCAACGCCTTCACGCTGAAGAACGTCAGCGGCGACAGCGGCACCAGCATCGCGGCCGGCAAGGCGTACCTGGTCCGGGCAAGCACCACCGCCAACGGCAGCAAGCTCACGCTGCTGAACGACGGCACCGCCTGATCCGAAGGGGAGGGGATTTCCCCTCCCCGCATTTTATAAGGGGGCAAGATATGACCCTTCAGACACTATTTGATTATATCGACGAGATCAAGCCCAACGCCTTTTCCAACGACACCAAGACCGTCTGGCTGAACGAGGTCGAGGGCATGGTGCAGACCGAGGCGTTCCTGCTCAGCGAGAAGGAGATCGTCGAGTACCACTATTCCGCCTCCGTCAGCACGCCGGTCACGTTCCCGGACGGGCACACGCTTGGCATTGCGGACAAGAGCGTGCTGCGGCAGTTCCGGCCGGGCGGGAAGCTCACATTCTCACCTGGATCTCCGTATACTGGCAACGCGAAGACGGACATCGTGATCCAGGGCGTGAACGCCGACGGGCTGCTTTTCCCCGCCGGCAGTTTCGCGACGACCGGCGGCACCGCCGTCACCACGACGCTGAGCTACGACGGCAGCAGCTCCGAGCTGCTCGTCGAGCCGCCGCACAGCAAGCTCTATGCCGAGTATATCCTGGCGCGGATCGACTACGCCAACGGTGAATATGATAAATACGAGAACAGCATGCAGATGTTCAATGCATTCTGGGGCGAGTTCATGCGCTGGTTTGCGCGGACGCACTGCCCCGCCGGGAGGAGACAGTAAATGGGATACGATCAGTATATCAGGGGACCTGCGCCGTCCGGGCTGCCGTGGGAGGGCTATTACTACAGCGCCTACGGCATCGCCGTGAAGCACGGCTTTCAGGGGACCGAGGAGGAATGGCTGGAGTCGCTGCGCGGGCCGAACAGCATCTCCGAAACGACGAGGAGCACGCTGGACGGCATCCTGTGCGCCAGGGACGGGGCTGTCACCTCTGTGCCGGAGAACAGCAAGGTGGAGTACCGTGCCATCACAGGCATGGCAGATTTGACAGCGGAGTCTCTGCTTGAGGCGTTGAATGCAGCCAATGCGTCAACGATTCCGCTCGGCGCTTCAGTGGTCAAGATCGGCAGTACAACCAATGCCAACAAGGTTACGTTGCTGGTTTCCAAGACGGCTGTCGCAGCACGGGCTTTCACGGTTTCTCCCTATTCTGCCTGTGATGGGATGACGCTGAAATGGAATGGCAGCGTATGGTCGATCGCAGAAACGTCTGAAGAAACGCCGAAATATCCGAACCTAAACGGGAAGAAAATCTATATTTATGGCGGATCGTATTCTGATGAGACGTCCCAAAGCGTTCAGTATCTGCAGCCCAACTGGGTCGCAAGAGCAAGGACGATGCTTCCTCAGTCGGAGTTCATCAACAGGGCACAGGCGGGGACGACAATCGCCGGGACCAGTTCGGAAACGATCAGCTCCAAGATCCTCACAGAGACCGGGACCGACGCGGATATCATTATCTTTTTCGCCGGAACGAACGACTATCTCCAGGCGAAGAGGATCGGGAGCTTCGGAGAAACCTATACCGGCTATAGTGAATGGGTTTCCGGGCACAGCTACAGCGAGGGTGACTATGTTAAAGTCACAGGAACGATTACCAAGGTCTACAAGTGCATTTATTCTCACACATCTTCCGAGACGAATAAACCGCCGAATCTTGCTTATTGGAGTGATGCGCAGTCTGTTTGCGCGGCGCTCGACCTTGTCGCTGACAAGTTCCACGAGATCGGACCGTCTGCAAAGGTCTTCGTGATTACGCCGCCAAAGCTGAAGCCGACAAACGACAAGACAGAATGGGAGACCGGCAAACCCTATAGGCTCGATTTTATCCGGCGTATTACGGAAAACGGTACGACGACAAATTACAAGTGCATAAAGTCGCACACATCGGGAAGCGACAACGACAAGCCCGGAGAAGGGGCAAACTGGCAGACCTATTGGGAGGTCTGGACAAACCGCGACCTTTGCCCGCCGGTCGTGATGCGCACCGTGCTGGCGACCTGGGCGGCGAAGAACGGCTATACGCTGATCGATGGATACGCCTTCCCGCTGCTTGATCCGTTTACGGATGACGACCGGTATGACAACTATGATACACAGTACATCCATATGCTTCCGAGATACGCGCAGACACAGGCGGATTACATCTTGTCGAAGATGGAGACGGGCGGGGATACGACGCCGGCAATCTGCACGACGAAGATCGATCTCAACCCACTGGCAAACAGCGGCGTGGTGCCCGGCACCGCGCATTACGCCTATCTCGGCAGCGACGGCATGGTCACGATCACCTTCGGCGGCACCATTGAGAACGCGGAAGCCGATGCATCTTATACTCTGATGACGCTGCCGGAGCACCTGCGCCCGGATTCTTCGCTGACGATCACCGTTACGATGTGGGAGCAGATCGGCACCACGGTGTATTACGGAGAACTGTGTACCATTAACCCAGGCAGCGGCACCGTCGTTACGAGCAAGGCGAAGGCGAGCGGGACGCTGAAGTTCCGTTTTTCTGTTACTTATCCTGGCAAGTTCAGCGGGCTGAATAAGAATCCGGCGTAAGGAGGCGGAGCTATGTATCAGGGAATCGACACATCCGCCCGCATCACGGCGGCGCAGGCGGCGAAGCTCAGAGACCAGGGCGTTTCCTTCGTTGGTCGGTATCTCGTCCCGGCCGGTATGGGCAAGGAGATCACGGCATCCGAGGCGCAGACGATCAGGGACGCCGGTCTGGCGGTCCTGCTGTGCTGGGAGGTCGGGACCGGCGACATGAAGGGCGGCGCGGCCAAGGGCGCGGAGCACGGAGCGAAGGCGCGGCAGCTCGCCGAGGCCATGGGCGTCCCTTCCGGCACCACGATCTATTTCGCCGCTGATTATAACGTGCCGACAAGCGACCTCATCACCTGCCAGCAGTACCTCAACGCCGCGCAGGCGGCATTGGGCAAGTACCATGTCGGAGCCTACGGCGGGGAGCGGCTCATCACCTTCCTCGCCGACCGCGGGCTGCCCATCAAGCTATGGCAGTGCGTGGCGTGGACGAACGAGTTCAGCGACGCGGCGGCCGTGATCCAGTACGCCTGGCAGGGCGCGAGCGACGCCGTGGCCATGGCGGCGGCGACCGGCATCCTCGCCGTGGACCTGGATTCCTGCGAGGACATGCGGCACGCCGGGCTGTGGATGCCGCCGGCCAAGCCGGAGAAGCACTGGTACGACGACACGATGGCATGGGCGAAGAAAGAGGGCATCTGCGACGGGACGAGGCCGGAGGATTATGCCACACGCGCCGAAGTCTGTCAGATGATCCGAAACTACAACAGACGCTTTGAGGCAGAAGACAACAAAACGGCCAGCGGACTGCTGGCGGAATAGGAGGTAACGACATGATTTCTCAGCCAAACATGACATATATCGGTCTGTCCACCGACTCTAAGCCGACCGACGTGAGCAACGGGACCTGCTTTATGGAGATGGACACTGGCAAGATCTTTTTCTACGACGCCAGCGAGGGCGGCGACGGGTGGATTGAGTGGGGTGCGTGATGGACATTGTATCATACCTCATGGGCAAAGCTGCCGGAGGCGGTGGAAGTGACGGTGCAACCTATGGGCTTGCATCGGTTTCGATTACAACGGAAATCGTCACGGTTACGATTAACGCAGAGGAGGTAATTTAGATGTTGACCGCATGGGGAAAAAAACTTTGTGCAATGGCAAATGCAGTAGGTAGTAATGCAATCATTCCTTACCCTAATCCCAGCCTACCTACTGACGCTATGATTGCAGCGAAAGCTGTTAATGATGAAGATGTTTACATTAACAACCAAGTAGACGCTTCTTCTAATTCATTTATTTCAAGCACTATTGCGCCAACGGGGAATAATGCTTCGGCTGGTGTTGCTGTAGGAAGTGGTACAACGCAAGCAACAGAAAATGATAACAAATTAGAGCAGCAGATTACTGGTCTAACAGCCGGTGGAATACCAACCATTCAGCTGTATTATGACAAGACAAACTGGAAGATATGTGCAAGACTTGATTATTCCCTTTCAAATAACACAGGTGCTTCAGTAACAATTTCTGAAATCGGATTATTCAGAAGATTCTATACAGCGTCTACCAGAGGAAGCGATGCATCTTCGTCAGCAAGACGCTCTATTCTCGTTGACCGTACCGTCCTTGCCCAGCCTATCACAATTCCAAACGGTGGTGTGGCTACCGTCCGCTATGAGTTCGTTTACGATGCATAAGGGGGCGACTACATGAAAGACTGGAAGAAGTTTCTCATCGCCGCGCTGATTCGCGCTGTGCGAACGCTTGCTCAGACGGCAATTGCTACCATCGGTACGACCGCGCTGATCACTGAGGTAGACTGGCGCGTGGTCGCCTCCGCGTCGGCCATGGCGGCGGTGCTGTCCATCCTCACGAGCATCGCCACGGGCCTGCCGGAGGTGGACGGGAACAAGGGGGCGCATGAGGAATGAGCGACGCTGTGCTTGTCGCCGTCATTTCCGGCGTCTGCAGCATGATTGTGGGCATCGTCTCCGCGGTCATTTCCGCCAAGGCCACCGGCAACGACGTGCAGAAAAAGATGGAGATCGCCCAGGCCGTCACCAGCACGAAGATCGAAGACCTGACGCGCGAGGTCCGAAAGCACAACAACTTCGCCGAGCGCGTCCCGGTCATCGAGGAGCAGATCAAAGTCGCAAACCACCGGATCGAGGACCTGGAAAAGAAGGGAGCATAGTATGGCAAACGCATTTTCCCAGCTCGATACGTCCTTTCCGTCGATGGACGGGAAAAACACCGAGGCGAAGATCCAGGCGATCCAGGATTATCTGTATCAGCTCCTGGAGCAGCTCCGGTATACGCTGAACAACCTCAACCCCGACAACTTCAACGCGACCGAGGTCAATGACTGGGCCGACGAGACCATCACGAAACCCATCCACGCGGAGATCGTCGACACGGCGGCCGGGCTCAAACTATATGTCGACCAGACGGCGTCCGGCATCACGATCAAGGTGGAACGGGAATACGCCGCAGAGTGGACGGACGGCGACGGGAGCGAGAAGCGGTATTACCTGAATGACTTCGTGAAGGTCACGACGGTCAACAACGATCAGACGGAGACCATTGTCTTCTATAAGTGCATTTATCTAGGCCAGGGCGGAAGCGGGCACGTCGCGTCGGCTGACAACAAACCGGGAAGCGGGCAGCACTGGGAGGATTACTGGGTGGTGGTCGACGCGGAAGCTGTCGCGTACAGCCGCTTCGACATCAACGCGGATATGATCCGGTCTGAGGTAGGCAGGGCAGAGAACGCCGAGCAGTCGATCATCACGCAGACAGCGGACAATATAAACGCTGCCGTGAGCGGGATCTATGCAACGGACTGGGTAGCCAATACGACATACTACGAGACGAATATCGTCAAGATCACGACCGTGAACAACGGCGTAACGACCAACGACTATTACAAGTGCATTCTGCAGCACACTTCTGCTGCGGCCAACAAGCCGCCCAACGCGACCTATTGGGAATCCGTCTCCGCACCGAACGTCCAGTCTGTGCTGGATATCGGGCTGAACGGGATCACGCTGGCGTATGACAATACACAGACCGGCGGCGAGACCAACGCATCCTATATCAAACTGCACAAGGACGGCATCGACATGGGCGGAGGCCTGATCAAGGTGACGAACCTGGATGCCAGCACGATCACGACAGGCACGCTGAATGCCGGGGAGATTAATCTGGATGGATATTTTGAGGTATATGATGACGGTTCGTATTGCGGATCAATTGGCGGTTATAATCCAACTGGCATTGGTGGCGGAGAAGTGTTTTTGGAGGCAGGCGGATCAGGTATACGCGCACAAGATACCTATGTAGAGATTGCTTGCGAAGGCGCTGAAATACGCCTGCAGAATCGAATTAAACTAAGCTACCCCAATCTTAATGATAAAGAAAACTCTATAGAAATTTCTGGTAATAATATTAGAGCAAGTGATGGGGATACTGTTATCGACCTGCTGCAGCCCTGCCTCCCGATGCTCCGCTTCACGGATATGGCGCAGCAGAACATGACCGCGCTGCTCGGCTCGCTGAACGCGAACAACGTCGACATCCCGCTCGGCCCGGCCGCCGTGCTCTGCGGCTCGTCCACCAACCCCAACAAGGCCTTGGTCCTCCTGTGCAAGGCCAGCAATACGCTCGGCAACGCGACCGTGATCTCCCCGTATTCCGCGTGCAACGGGGCGAGCCTCAATCTGAGTTCAAGCGGCTGGACAGAGGTGTAACTATGCTTCCTCAAATGAAAAATCCAGACGGCATCAGCAAATGGCGGAGCGTCGACTTCGGCGGCATCCGCCATGTGCTGGGCGCAGGCACCGGGGATATCTGGGACTGTTACGGCATCACGCCGGACAACTATCCCGTGCTGCGCAGCGGGGAGTTCGTCAAGTACGACAACGCCTCCAAGGGCAATTACGGCTCGCTGCAGTACGGCGTCAATGAGAACCAGCGCGTGTACGTCGAGAGCGGGGCGCTTTACCTGATGGGCACGTCGGTCTGGACCTCGCAGGCCAAGCTCAGCCGGAAGCAGCAGATCGAGGCCTTCAATAATTTCGCGGTGGTCTTCCCGGCGAAACTCTGGGTGCGGACCGACGCGAAGGCGCTGCTCCAAAGCGACGCGGAGCTGCCGTCAAATCCCGCGTACGGCGACGTCTACGGCGTCAAAAACGGCGCGGCGTACGACGCGAAATACTGGGACGGCGAGAACTGGACGGGCGCCGGGAAGATCGCCGGCGAGATGGACACCGCCGTCTATCATCTCTGCACCTTCACCGACGGCACCTACGCCGGGGAGCCGGCGGAGGCCAACACGATCCACGCCTCCGGCGCCGACACCTTCGACTGGAGCACCTGGTTTCAGCCCGGCGACGCGGTGGCGATTAAGGGCGCGGCGGATGAGGAGAACAACAAAACGCTGGTCGTCCGCGAGGTCGACGGGCGCGACCTGCGCTTTTATGAGCACAGCTTCACGCTGAACGCCACGTCGGCGCTCCTGGAGGTCCGCCGGGCGATCCCGGACATGGACTGGATCTGCGTCAACGAGTCCCGCGTCTGGGGCTGCAAAGAGAAGCATATCTACGCGTCGAAGCTCGGCGACTTCAAGAACTGGAATACCTTCGACGGCCTCGCGACCGACAGCTACGCCGTCGACGTGCTGAGCGCCGGCGACTTCACCGGCTGCGTCAGCTTCATGGGTTACCCGATCTTCTTCAAGCGGACCGGGATCTACAAGATGTACGGCAACCGGCCTTCGAACTTCGAGGTCATCGGCAGCGCATCGACCGGCTGCGTCAACGGCAACACCTTCGCCGTCGCGGCGGAGACGCTGTTCTATCTCTCCAACCGCGGCGTCATGAGCTACAACGGCGGCATGCCGCAGCTCATCAGCCAGGACCTCGGCGAGCTGATCACCGGGAATGAATCCGCCTGGGGCGGCTCGGACAACGACCGCTACTGGTTCGGCTACACGGGGGAGTCGGCCGCCTACGTCTTCGACCCGGAGAAGGGCATGTGGCACAAGCAGATCTACAGCGATCCCTCGAATCCGACGGACAAGCTCAGCTATGCCTACACCGGGCACGACGGCGTCGTCTTCGTCACGGCGGCCGGCAGGCGGTACGGAAAGATCACGGCGAGCGGGAGCCAGAGCGACGCGTTCTATGTGGAATTCGCGGACTCCGACGAGAGCCAGAGCAACGCGCCGCAGTACGGGGCCAACAAGAAGGGTACGAGCAAGATACAGATCCGCATGGTGCTCGGCGAGAACTCCGCCGTCACCGTCAGCATGATGTTCGACAGCGACGGCGTCTGGCGGGAGGTCAAGGCCTTTTCAACCGCGAACGTCAAGAAGAGCTTTTACCTGCCGATCATCCCCAGGCGGAGCGACCACTTCAAGATCCGCTTCGAGGGGCACGGCAGCTTTGAACTCTATTCGCTGTCCCGCGAGAACTACAAGGGCAGCGCACTGTAGGAGGAAAGCACATGGCATTCAATATCAGAAAAAGAGAGCAGAATATCCAGCCCATGCAGCGCACGGCCAATATCGGCATGCGGCAGCCGATGGGCGGGCAGCAGGGCATCTCCGCGCAGCAGCCCATCACCGGCGTGCAGGGGCAGAATACGGCCTCCGGCGGGGCCAGCGGCATGGCGAATCCGTTCCGCGGCATGGAGGGCGGCAGCGACTACGGCGGCTATAAGCCGTGGGCCGGCAAAACCGAGGGCGGAGACGATTACGGCGGCTACAAGCCCTGGAACAACGGCAGCACCGCGCAGAGCCTCGGAGGCATGAGCGGCGGCACCGGCGCGACGCCGCAGGACGCGAAGCAGTTCTCCCCCTACGGGGGCGGGCAGAAGGACCGCTACGCCGGCTGGGATATCGTCAACATCGGGAAGGGCAGCACGCCGCCCGGCTACACCGTCGGAAGCCTGAATGACCGCGGGAACATGGGCGGCGGCAGGCAGATGCAGGACTATTCCAGTATGCTGCCCAGTCCGAATCCCGGCGGGCAGGAACCTGACCGCATCTCCATGCAGCAGCCGATGGGCGGGCAGATGGACCGGACCGGAATCTTCCCGCAGCAGGACACGGCCAGCTCTATGCTGCAGCCGAACGCCGGCAATATCGGCATGCGGCAGCCGAGCATGGGCAGCGGGAACATCGGCATGCGGGAGCCGAGCATGACCGAAGGGAATATCGGCATGCGCGAGCCGAGCATGGAGGACGCCTTCTCCTCTTTCGATTCCGGCAATGTCCGCGACGCGATGAACTACGGCAGCGACATCACCCGCGGTGCGATGAGCTATGACAGCGATACCGCGAACTCCGGTGACGTTCGCGACCGGGCGAGCTACGGCAGCAACGGTCTCTACAATGCCGACGAGGTCGCGTCCATGATGGACCAGAGCGGTTATTTCTTCTCTGATGCGGACCGGCGGCTGGCGCAGAAGTACCCGGAATTCGGCATCTATGCCATCCAGTGCAAGCGCGAATACGCCGAGGCGACCACGCCGGAGGCGAAGGCGCTGGCCAACGCGAACCTGGAGGCCATGCGCAAAAAGCTCGGCAGCTACACCGGCGGCAGCGACGGCAGCCAGTACAATCTGATCCCGGATGACATCGACGACCGGCCGACCTATGACCCGTCGAATCTCCCGGATATGCCGACCTGGGACCCGACCGGCGCGGGCGAGATGCCGGAGTGGGACGGCGCGGGATCTCCGGCGCAGCCGACCTGGGACCCCAGCAGCCTGCAGGACCGCCCGACCTACGACCCGACCGGGCTCGGCGATATGCCGGCCTACGATCCGACCGGGCTGGGGGATATGCCGACCTATGACCCGACGAAGGACGGGGAGCGGCCCACATGGGACGACGCCGGCAACCGCACCGATCTCGACGCCGCGATCCAGAAGATCCGCGACCTCGCCCCCTACGATGACAAGTACAACGACCAGATCCAGTCACTGCTGCAGCAGATCCTGGGGCGCGGGGACTTCAGCTATGATTATCAGACTGACCCGGTCTGGCAGTCGTATAAGAAGCAGTACACCCGCGAGGGGCAGCGGGCGCAGGCCGACGCGCTGGCCCAGGCCTCCGCGCTGACCGGCGGCATTCCGTCCAGCTACGCCACGACTGCGGCGCAGCAGGCGGGGAACTATTATGCTGCGCAGATGAGCGACAAGATCCCGGAGCTTTATCAGGCCGCATACGACCGGTGGAACTCCGAGGGCGACCGCATGCTTGGCAATATGAACATGCTGCGCGGCCTCGCCAACGATGATTACGGGCGCTATAGCGACAACTATAACCGCCTGATGAACAATCTCGACGCGGAGCGTGCACTCTACAACGACGCATACGGGCGGCACCGCGACGACGTCAGCGACTGGCAGAACGACCGGAACTTCAACTACAACCAGTATCTCAACCAGCTCGATCAGTGGAACAACGACAGGAACTTCGGCTACAACCAGTGGCGCGATCAGGTTGGCGACTGGCAGAACAACCGAAACTTCGGCTACAACCAGTACCTGGACGCGCTCAGCCAGTGGAACAACGACCGCAACTTCGATTACAACCGGTACCTCGACCAGCTCGGTCAGTGGAACACGGACCGCAACTTCGACTACGGCCGGTACAGAGACCAGGTCGGCGACTGGCGCGACAACCGGAACTTCGACTACGACCGGTACCGCGACCAGGTGGGCGACTGGAGAGACAGCCGCAACTTCGACTATGACGCGTACCGCGATTCCACGAGCGACTGGCAGAGGCAGCAGGACGACGAGTATGACCGCCGGTTGCAGGAGGCGAAGCTGCGGGCCAGCCTGGGCGACTACTCCGGGTACGACGAGCTTTACGGCACGGGCGGGCAGCTCCAGGCGCTGTATGACGCGATGAACGTCGGCGGCGGATATGGCGGCGGCGGATATGGCGGCGGAGGCAATGGCGGCGGCGATGACGCAGACCTCTATGACGGGTTCCCGGTGAATAATGCAGACTTTCTTTCGCTCGGCGAAGGGCCGATCGGTTACGACCGCGCCATGCAGCTCGTCAACGAGGGGAAGGCCGTGCGCTATCTGGAGGACGGCAAGTGGCGCTTCAAGAAGGCGGAGGATGTGAAACCCGACACGCCCCTTGTGACCGATTATATCCGGGATCGATTCTCCGGTTTTTAAGGAGGAAATGCAATGGCATTGCACAAATCTCAGCTTTCCAGCATGCTGGAGGAGGTACGCAGACGGCAGGGCAGCACGACGCAGCAGGTGCAGATCAGCGGAAGAAACAGCAATCTGTCAAAGGCCATGCAGCAGGCGGCGCGGGAATTCGCGCCCCGACGCAATGAGATGCTGGAGGCGCTGGACCGGGCCGAGGAGGATATGCGGCGGGCGCAGACCCGCCAGGCGACCAACGCCAGGGCGATGCGGAAATACGCCGCGGAGGTCGGCAATGATTCCTATGCCAGAGACGCTTATACCGGCGCGGTGATCAACACGCGCCGGGCTGCGGAAAACGCCAGGGACAAGACCGACGACTATCTGTCCAAGGCCTCTTTCTTTGATCCCAATGCCGTCGAAGCACGGAAGCGGGCGGCGGAAAGCTATGACAGCTATATCAACAACTTGAGAAAAGCCGAGCCTGAACAATACAGCGATGAGACGAGGCAGCGGATGAAAGAGGACGCCCAGCGTGCTGCGGAAGATCGCACCAAATCCACCGGATCGTTCGGCAACCTTGTCAAGGATATCGTCTTTTCTAATCCTTCCAAATGGGGCGGCAGCGTCCGCGCCTATAAAGACGCACGAGAGCAGATGGAATCCGGGGACATCACTCCCACTGCTGCGGATTATCAAACTGCACTGAAAAGGCAGGAAGAGGAGGAGCAGAAAAAACAACGCGAGGATCTGATCACGCAGATCAAGGTGATCGATAAAAAGCTGGAGGCGGAGCGCCGTCGGAAAGAAGTCAGAGACCCTGTCAATAAGACGCTGTATAAACTCTCAACAGAGGCGAAAGATGAGAATGTTCGCAACGAGGCGAAGCAGGCGATCGGCGATACCTATACCACGATCGATAACCTGCAGCAGCAGCGAGCGGATCTGATGGATCAACTGCATCAGGCCGGCGGCGCATACGGAGCGGGCGATCTTGCAAAGTTTGTTCATGGCGCTGTGTGGCGCGGTATGAGCAACATCGAAGACTCTACATACAGCAGCCTTGATTTTCTCAACCGCATGGGAGCTTATGCATTCGGCTGGACACCGGAAGAATACGACAACGCAAACACTCTGACGCAGCAGCTCGTGCAGCACGGGATGAAAAATGTCGAGCTTTGGAATGAATATACAAAGCAGCATCAAGGCAGCTCAAAGGCAGCGGAAATTGGCGGTCAGGTGATTTCCGGGACTGTGGCGGCGCTCCCGTATTCTCTCATGGCGATCATGTCCGGCGGGTCAAGCGCCGCGCTTTCCGCGGCGGAAGGCATTTCAGGTGCCGGCGCGACGGCAGCGCATCTTGCCGCGATCGGCAAGGCGGCAACCACTACGGGCAAGGTCGCGTCCGCGGCGAATTCTGCGCGTATCGCCGTTGCAACGATGGCACAAGATCCGCAGTATTGGTTTACTGTGCTGCAGGAGATCGGCAGCAGCTATGACAAAGCGAAAGAGGACGGAGCGAAAGAGGACCGCGCCGTCTTGTATGCTGTTGTCAATTCGCTTACCAATGCGATGGTGGAAATCGGCGGCGGCGGTATTCAGGAGCTTATTCCGGCAAAGCTCCGCAAGGGCGGAGAAAGCGCGATGAGAGACTGGATCGACTCCATGCTTGACGAAGGTAAAGAAGAAGTCGTCCAGGGCGTCATCGAGCGCGGCCTGCAGGTCCTTTACGGGAAGCGGAATGAGATCTTTTCGACCAGCAATCCTGATGCGATCTTCAACCCTGCCACTGCGGCGCAGGAATTCGGCATGGGCGCTGCGGTCGGCGGCATTCTCGGCAGCGGGCAGTTGGCCACATCCAGCGTCATCAACCGGCAGGCGAATCAGACGCTGAATGATGTTTTTGCTGCAGGAATGAACGGAGTCGATTATGAAACTGCCGTAAAAGATATCAAGACCAAAGGCTTTGAACTCGATCCGAAGGTCATTCGTCAGGCGTATGATTCCGGCGTGAAGCGGATCAAAAACGTCGCGGATCAGCTCGGCGTGGACACCGAGGACAAGAGCGCAAAAGAAATCGCAGAGGCTGTGCAGGAGCGCCTGAACCTATCGCAGGAGGACGTCGAAAGAGCGAGGAATGCCGAAGACGTTATGCGCATCATGGCATCTGAAACGATGGGCGAAAACGGCCGGCGGCTCGCGCAGGCTTATTCGGACCGTGCGACGAATACCGACGTTTCCGATTATTACAACGACGCCATGGACGTCTATGAGATGGGCAGAGATGGCGCCGAGAACACTTACAAGGGCGAGGTCTTGAACGAAAAAGAGGCGGCGCGGTGGTATGAGGCCGGCGTTGCCGACGCGAGAATGGAGGAGAACGCAAATGTCCAAAATCAGCAACGACAGAGTAGCGATGCAGGCGAGAGACGGGTCGACAGTGTGGTTGCCCAGGGACAAGGTGGCGCAGTGGCAGCAGGCGCAGAAGCAGCCGCGCAGCCCGCAGCAGGACAGGGAGACGCAGGAACTCGCGCAGAGGCTCAAAAAGCTGCTGCTGACGCCGGTCAGGTAAACCGGCAGCAGGCCGTCAGGAATCTGACGGCGAAGGCAAAGCGCGTGAGCCCGCTTGAGGCCGGGCTCATCAACGGCATCAAGGCGAAGACCATGCGCGTTATCGGCGAGGAGAGCAGGTCCCAGTGGCATGCGGACATGGTCAAGGTCGAGGAGATGGCCAAGAAGGCCGGCGTCAATGTCCGCTTCTACACCGGGCGCATGGGCCTGAACGACGGCAGCGGGATCTTCTTTGCCCGCGGCCTCAACCAGGGCGACGGCAGCACCATCTGGATTCGCGCCGACGCGAGCGAGGACATCGTCAAGGTCGCGCAGCACGAGCTGTTCCACACGGCGGAGAAGCGCAATCCCGGTCTGGTGGAATCGGTACGTCAGAGCATCGTGAACATGGCCGGCGGCAGCCGCATGCTCGACGCCATCGTGCAGAAATACGCGGAGAAGTACCGCGGCAGCGGCATGAGCGACGAGCAGATCCTGAGTGAGATCTTCGCCGACGCCTATGCCGGCATCGATGTTTTCGACAATACCAGACGAAGCGGGAAGAAAGACGTCCGTGCGACGGATCTTACCGAAACGGTGCGGCAGTCGGTCAAGGAGAGTCCCGAAAAGCCCAACGGGCCGCCGGCCACGAACGCTCCCATTACGAATAGTCAGAACCAGGCAAGCCGCGAGGCGGCGGAGGACGTCAGCGAGGACCTCCGCAAGATCGGGGCTGTGGTTCGCTATGACGCGGTCGTGCCTGTCAACATCGCCCGGATCATGGACAGCCCGCAGTATCATCCCCCGGTCAGCGTCAGCGACCTGGCGGACCTTGCGAGCCATGACACGATGCCGGAGTGGTCGCAGAAATATATGCAGGGTGGCGGCAGCAAGGAAGTCCTGCAGAGTATCCAGCGTTTTGACGATGCAATCTGGAAGGACATGGGCAGCGGCTTTACTGATGCGCAAAAGCTTCTTCAGCAGCTCGTGCCCAGCGGGAAAGTGGCGAAGACAAAGTTCGGCCCGCTGCGGACCAATATGGAGTACCGCCGCAGCTTCGATATGGACACGTCATGCCCGCGCACATTCCAGTTTGTTGCCTACCGCAATGAGGTACAGCGCAGGCTGAAGCGCACGCTGACGCTGAATGAGAGTATCAACCTGATTAATCTCATGGCGGCGTATCACCAGATGATCCCCTGCACCTACTGCTATGTGGAGAACAAGCGTATCCTCAAGGCCGCATACTATAACAACTTCTATTCCTTCCATAACGACGTTATGAAAGGGATCGCCGACGGTCTCGCCGTGGAGGATCTCAGACCGAAGATGTACGGCTGGGATGAGAAGAACGGCAAGCTTACCGACGCGGCGGAAAAGGTGCTCACCGGGAAGTGGATGCAGGACAAGAGCGGATACAATCCCACCATCGAAGAGAACTATCACGCGGTCAATGTCATCCGAAACGCTGCAATGCATCTGCTGGACGGCATGAAAAATGAGGGAAAGATCACGGCGAATACTACCGTGCCGTCCCTCACGAACATCATTGCCAAGGAATACAATATCACCAGCAAAGGTGCGCTGGCCGAGGTCGCCAAGATGGCGGAAGACTGGCGCTATGACGCAGGCCGCGACGCGGATCACGTCTATTTCGTCGAGGATCTCGGCGAAGAGGTCGATAAAAAGATCGCCGACCGGGCACTGGAACTGGATAACGAAGCGGTCAGCTATGCCAACAGCGCATCCAGCGCAAAGACCGTTGACAACTACGCGCCTTACGCCGGCGAGCTGGAGAATATCAGTGAAGAGGACCGGAAGTATATCCTCGGTATGGGCGGCATCCGGAAGCATTCCTCCAACGATTTCCGTATCGACTATGTTCTGGACTACTTTCAGTTCTTTGCGGATCTTGCGAAGGGGAAATGGACCGGGCATACCTATACGAAGAGCGGCGACTATGTCAGGATCTTCGGCCGTACCGGTGACATGATCAACATGTCCATCGCTTTCAACGACACGGAAGACGGCGTCGTGGAAAACGTGAACGAGGGCATGGAGCACAAGCTGGCAAAGGAACTGCGCAAGGCATATCAGAATGCCGGCGTCATGGCTATGGTTACCTCGGACAAGCAGCTCAGCTACGCGCTGAACGCGGACTGGGTGGACATGATCATACCGTTCCACAACAGCGGCATGCCGAAGGCGATCTGGTACAACATGAAGGCCTGGAGCGACTACACTTCCGTGCAGAGCGAGGCGCTGTACAGCGGCGACGAAATGAAGGCCGCGCTGCAGTCCCGCGGCGTGAGCACGAAGGGAATGACCGCGGACCAGGTGAAGGACGCCTTTTATGAGACGTTCGGCATCAAGAAGGTGGTCGACAGCAAGACCGGCAAGGCCTTCGCCCCGCACTTCTTCCCCTACGAGACCGTGCAGCACGGCGTCACGATCCCCGGCCATAACAACAGCAAGGCCAGGTATATGGAACTGTGCAAAGAGTATGGCGTGCATCCCCGCTTCGACGGCGTTATGGTGGAAGACGCGAACGGGAAGAGCATCAATGTGGTGGATCATCCGAACTACATGAAGCTCGTCAAAGAGACCAGCCGCGCCACGGAGAACTTTACGCAGCCGACCATTGAGTTTTCCTTCAATAAGGCAGACCCGTATCTGACAGAGAAATATGGCAAAGAGTTCGGGAAGAAGTCTGTCACCCCGATGGACTACGCCATGGCCAGGCTGACCAACGACGCGTCCTACGTCGGCAGACCGGAGACCGCTGCTGTTGCAGATCCGCTCGGTATCGTGGACGAATTCGTGAAGGATTACGCTGGAAAGAACCGGGATGTCGGTTGGCTTTCCGACCGGGCCGAGGTCTGGAAGGATGCCTACGACACCACGCAGGACAAACTGGTGGACGCGAACCGGGAAAAGACGCTGGCAGAATTCAAGAAGACGGAGAACGAGAAACCGAAGCCGAAGGTACGCAGCAATGTGTACGCGGAGCAGAACATGGCGAGCCGGGATAAAACCACGGACTGGTATCCGGAACTCACAAAAGAAGAATGGAGCCTTGCCAACCGTTTGGTTGACACTTATGCCGGGGAAGATTACAATGATAGTGCGAGATATGCATTGAAATCTGAAAAGGGCAACACTGTTTTTGTTATTTACAGCACTGAGGACAATGTAAAACTGTTTGCGAATAGTGGCGATAACGCTGTTCAAGCTAAATCGATTACAGATCTTTGGAAGGCAGGTGCGAACCTTGGCACTAACACAATTGCAGGAAAGCTTAGCGCAAGCCTTAATCAGTTTAGACGTTCCCCTGTCAGTGGGACTTCCAACAATGCTCTCCCTGGAAACGGAAGCGGAGCAAGCGGAATTGGCCCAGTATCTTCTGGACAATCTGGAACGCAGGCCAAGCGTGGGGGAAATCAGAGCAAAAGTAGAAGAAATTCTGACTATGTCGCCTTGATAAACACGCTGACTGATCTTGATAATGGGCAGCATCGAAATCAAGCGTCCCGCGAATCCGACGCCGACTATAGGAAAGCGATTGAATCGGGGGAAACATTTAGAGCGGAGCGGATGGTCAGGGACGCGGCAAAGGAATGGGGAGCGGTCACAAACGAACGCGGATTGCCGCTTGACTTGTATCACGGTACCGGCGCTTTTGGCTTTACGCGATTCGACCTGGGAAAAACGAAATCTTCCGAGGGCCTTATTTATGCAACGACAAAGCGCGAGGTAGCTGCGAACTATGCCGGACGCGACCATTATGCCGGAGCACGCCCGATCGGGAAACGGTTTATTGAGAATGCCACGCGAACCAAAGATATTATTCAGAACGCGCAGTCTGTTTATCAGTCAGATTACCATGTGATGACAGACGAGGAGCGCACTTCGGTGAAAGGCAGAATCGAAAAGGAAGCAAAGCGGCTCGCGGACAAGATCAACAGTATCCCGGATCATTATGATCTTGGGAAGTGGGACGATGAGGATTACACCTTCACGAACGCATTGGCGAGCGTAGAGGACCTGTTCTTTCTTATCGAGGGAGCGGAATCTGAAGGATACACCAAAGAGGAACTGAAGGGATATCTTCAGAGTGATATCGATCGGTTTGAGGACAACCTTTCTAAAGTGAGGACCTACCTCGTTGAACATCGGGATGAGCTTCTGAAATCAAACAAGACCGCATACGACCTGTTTACCGGGTACGAATTGTTTGACGCATACGTGGACGTTGCCTACAGTTATATGAAGCTCCTCGACGATGGCGAACTGCTCACGAACGGGAAGACAAGCATTGAGCGGCCTGCCGATTTGCAGAGCAGAATGGACGATACGCACAATGTTGGAGCGTATCATCTGTACGGCAATATCGGGGACAAACCGCTTATAATCGACGCAGAGGACCGTGACTGGCTGACGCTGAAAGCCCCGGAAGTCATGGGCGACGATAAGTATCATTCAACGGATGCTATCGCTAAAGAAGCGAAGAAGCAAGGGTATACGGCTCTGATTGTAAAGAACGTGTACGATGGCGGCGCCAAGGCGGACGATTATATCTTCTTTAATGAGAATCAGGTCAAATCTGCCGACCCAGTCACCTACGATGACAACGGCGAAGTCATCCCGCTGAGCGAACGCTTCAATCCTGAGAAGCAGGATATCCGTTATTCCCGTGAGGATGCGGACGACACTCTGCGCCGGCAGAACATCGACCTGCAGCAGAGGCTCGACGCGGCGCTGGCCGATACGAAGCTGACGCGGTCCTGGAGGGCAAATCCGGCGGACGTCTCCCGCGTTGCGAAAACCATGATCGATATGACCGGGTCGAAGGAAGCAGCGCACGTCGTGGAGTCGAAGATCCGCAGCCTGGTTGAGGCCGCGTCCAACGGCGGGATCACCAGTGCGGAAATGAAGGACCTGGCGCTGGATATCGCCCGCGGGCTGGTGAAGCGCTCATCTGCTCTGGTCTCACCGGACAGCACGTCCTACGGCGAGATGCAGCGGTACCTGAAGAAAATCAACATCAAGGTGCCGGCAGAGGTCCGCAGCGAGCTGCGAGACTTCAAGGCCTTCGCGGATGCGCACAAGGACCTGAAGATGAAGGTGGGCGACGGTGTTTCCATCGGTACCGTCTATAGCCAGCTTCAGAAGATGCTGGGCGAGGATTACTTCCCTGCGCTGAATTCCGACGTGGATAAGCTGCAGCAGATCGCGGAGATCCTGGACAACCTCATGCCGGTGTATGACAACCCGTACTCCGTCTCCATGGCGGAGATCACGGAGGAAACGGCGAACGACATCCTGGATGCGATCCTGGATATCGGGCAGGCGGCTCCGACCTTTGCCGACAAGGCGAAGGCGCGGGAGCAGGCAGTGAGATCCGATTATCAGCAGCGCATGGAAGAGCAGAAGCAGCGCCTGCAGGAGAGGATCAACGCAGAGTCTCAGAAGCGGAAGGACCAGCTCGACGGGCTGAAGCAGCACTATGCCGACATGAAGGAAGCACAGCGCACGCGGAAGACCGAGAGCGCCGACCGGCAGAAGCTCCTGCGCGTGGCGAAACGCCTGCAGAACCGGAAACTGGATGCTGTCAACCGGGCGAGGATCAACGACCTGGTCGGAGATCTGGACACCGTCAGCGTGCATCTGACCAGCAAGTCGCTGACGAATCTTCGCGAGCTGAAGGACTGGTATGACAGTTACAAGGACGATCCGAACTTCCTGCGTGACCAGCGCATCGAGGACAAGCTTTCCCGCCTGGAGAAACGACACATCGGCGATATGACCATCGACGAGGTCCGGGATCTGACCGACGTTCTGCGGAGCATTGAGAACGCACTCGCCAATTACGGCAAGATGATCCGGACCGAGGACCGCCGGCTTGTCAGCGAGATGTCCGAGCAGGCGCAGGAGGACGTCCGGAATACCAAGGGGCCGAAGAAGGGCATCGCAGACTGGCTCGTCACAAATACTCTTGCCCCGGAGCGGCTGATCCGCAGACTGACCGGCTACAACGACAACGACCCGCTGTATCAGCGCACGAAGGAGCTGTCCGAAGGGCAGCGGAAGATGTTCGACTACCAGCGAAGAGCCGAGGAACTTTTCTCAAAGTGGACGAACGACCGGGAACTGATGGATAAACTCCGCAATAAGGACACCGTCAAGATTCGGGGCTTTGTCGACGGCAAGGAGACCACGATCGAGATCACGCCGGATATGCGCATGGCGCTGTATCTGCACAGTCTGAACGATCAGAACCTGAAGCACATCATGAACGGCGGCGTCACGATCCCGGACATCGACCTGTACCGGAAGGGAGACATCGGAGAAGCCTATGCTGCGGGCGTTACCGCAAAGATGTCCCCGGATATGGTCCGCGGTATTGCCAACGGCATGAGCGCGGAGGAGCGTGCCTTCGCCAACGCGGCGCACAAATACTTCAACGGCATGTCGAGAGATGAGATCAACGCTGTCAGTGAGGCGCTGCTTGGTTACAGTCTCGCCGGCGTGGAGGATTACTTCCCGATTCAGACGGACGACGCCTTCACGCAGAAGGAGATCGACGCGATCCAGAACGACGGCAGCATCCAGGGCATGGGATTCACCAAGGAACGCGTCAACGCGTCCAACGCGATCTATCTTGTCCCGATGACCGATGTGCTGAAGCGCAGCATCCAGAACCACGCCAAGTATGTTGGCATGGCGATCCCCGTGGCCAACATGAACAAGCTCTGGAAGGCCAACACGAAGGACGGAGAGACAGATACGACGTCCGGCCTGAAGAGCGTCATGCGCGGCAAATGGGGCGACAGGGCGAACAAGGCCGTCGAGAAGATTCTGACCGACGTGCAGAATCCGCACGTCGAGACGGACGATCTTGGCAAGGCACTGGCGAAGGTCCGGTCGAACTATGCCGGCGCTGTACTGAGCCTGAATGCCGGCGTCGCGCTGAAGCAGGCCGCGTCCTATCCGACCGCGGCAGCGGTGCTCGGCTGGGGTCCTGTGCTGAAGGCCATGGGCAAGTTCGGCAGGGTGGATCTCAACACCATCAATAAGTATACCCCGCTGCAGTGGTACCGCGGACAGGGCTATTCCACGCAGGAGATCGGCGACATCAAATCCCAGCAGGGCCTCATGAGCAAAATCCTGGGTGCGCATATTACGCTGAAGGACGGCCGCGAGGTGCCGCTGCTCAACTGGATTCAGGGCATCGACCTTATGACCACGCGAAAGCTTTGGAAAGCCTCCGAAATCTATGTCCAGCAGAACAACAAGGCGCTGAAGGTTGGAAGTGACGAGTATTACAAAGCAGTCGCGGACATCTACAACCGCGTGATCGAGGAGACGCAGCCGAACTATACCACCATGCAGCGGCCGCAGCTACTCAGGACGACTAATGAAGCAGTGCGCACGCTGAGTATGTTCAAAACTCAGCCTTATCAGAACTTCAACATCCTTTATGATGCAATCGGTGAGCTCCGGGCAGCGGAGCGGATGGCGAAGAACGGCGACAAGAGCCATCTCGCGCAGGCGAGGAAGAACGCGGTCAACGCGGTCACATCGAACCTGGTGAGCGCCGCTGTATTTGCCGCCATGACGATGGCCTGGGCGCTGGCACGGAAGAAGAAGGACAAGTACGAAGATGAGGACGGGACCTTCAATCCGTGGAAGCAGCTCGGCAAGGACATCGCGTCCAGCGAATTCGGTATGATCCCGTTCGGGAGCGATGTCTATGAGGCAATCGCAGCGCTGGCCTTCAAGGACGAGAAGTACTACGGCATGTCCAACATCACATCGGATTCTTTGTCCGGTGCGGTAGAATCCATGGTCAATGTCGGGAAAGAAATTGCGAGCGTCCTCAAGACCTGGTTTGACGGAGATCCGGAGACAACGGTAGACCCGGAGAAACTCGGACGGAAATTCTTCAACGCATCGCAGGATGCAGCCAAACTGTTGGGCGTGCCGCTGGACAACATTATCAATCTCGTGACCGCAGCTTACGCAAATGTCGCAGAGCAGATCAACGGCGAGTATGTGACCGCCTACGAGATCCTCCGGCTGACAAAGGGCTTCGGGTCCAGCGCGAACATGGCAAAGGCTTACGATCTTCTGTGGAAGGCGTACAAGACTGGCGATGAAACCTACGACGATCTTCTGAAGATCATGGTCGACAGAGGCGACTTCTCCGAGGACCAGATCAAAAACGCCATGGAGACCCGCATGAAGAAGGCACAGGGCGTGAGCAGCGTCAATGATCTGGATCAGCGCTGGATGACGCCGGAGCAGCAGGTGAAGTACGACGACGCTATGAGCAGCGTTGACGGGACGAGTATCTACAACCAGGCAAATGCGGACCAGCTCGCCGCCCTGGAGAGCGCCATGTACGACTATGCCATCGGCAACAAAGCCGGCCTTACGACGAGCGACAAGATCAGCGGAGGCGAATCCGTCGGTCTGGACGAGGGCGAATACTGGCAGTACCTGCTGGCGCTGCAGCTCGCGGACCAGCCGACCGAGTCCGGCAAGATGGGCACCTATACCAATGACGAATACAAAGCCGCGATTGAGATGGTGCCCGGCCTGACCAACGAGGAGCGCAGCTACCTGTGGATGCTGACGCACGACAGCGCAAAGAACGATCCGTGGGCGAGCGACGCCGGCGCTGCCGCTGCGGCGAAAGCGAAGACGGAGACGAAGAAGGAAACCAAGACCGAGACCAAGGCCGAGGAGAAACCGAAAGAAGAGGAAAAGCCGAAGGTCGAGACCGTGGACACCAGCAACAGCACGGCGATCAGCGCGGCGAAATACGATCCTGCGACGCAGACGGCGTACATCACCTTCAAGAGCAGCGGGAAGACCTATACCTACGAGGGGATCACCCCGGAGGAGTGGGAGAACTTTAAGAACGCAAAAAGTCGCGGATCATATGTCCGGAACTGGAAGTAACAAGTGAATATGGCGCAGGCCGAGCCGCCACGACCTGCGCCAAATAAAAAAGAAAAGAGGCGGCATTATGGGCAAACCATCAATCTCGTATGACAACACCCCGATGGCAGAGGCCATCGCAGAAGCAATCCATAGCGATATTCATCGGTTGATTCTCCACGCGGTACTCATCGACGGATGGAGTTATGAGCGTATCGCAGAGAAAGCCAAGTATTCGGCCCGGCAAATCAGCAGGATCATGGATAAAGATGTGCCACAGCTTGAAGAATGGCTGAGTCAGAAAATGTCCTGAAAACGTCAGAAAGCGTCCTTCCCGCGTCATTGCGGGAGGGGCGCTTTTCTTATATCATTTATGTGGTGATAAAACATGGAAGAAAAGACAATCGAACAGATCATAGACGAGATCCTGGAGGAGGCAGGGCTGGATGGATAGTTTTTATAATCCGCAGCTATCATCGCTGCAAACACAGATACAGCAAATACAGAGCCTCATGGGAAAGACACCGCAAGCAGCAGCACCGCAGGCTCCGCCGCAGGCGATCCCGCAAGTCGATGGGCTTGACGGTGCGCGGGAATACCTGAAGACGAAGATGTCAGCGAATAGCACGGCGGCGGTGTTCGATAAAAGCGACAGCGTATTTTTCGCGCTGGCCGTGGATGCGAACGGCATCCCGCAGCCGATCAAGCGTTGCCCGTATACCATGGAGGACGTGCCGGAGCCGGGCAGCAACACGATCACAAAGCAGGACCTTGATGCATTCGAGGAAAAGATCATGGGACTGATCGCATCAATGGCACCGAAGAAAGCACCGGCGAAAAAGGAGGCGACTGAAGAATGAACATTTTCTCTGTACTCGGCGGAGGCGGCTCCGGTGTAACACAGGTACTCATGCAGGCTGTCGGCGCGTATATGCGCGGGGAGACTCCGCAGGACTTCATGAAGAAACTGGCGCGGACGCGCCCGGAACTGAACGGACTTGACCTGGACGATCTGGAGGGGACTGCGAACAGGCTTGCACAGCAGAAAGGCACGACCGTTGACGAGGTGGCGAAGACAGTCAAGCAAAAGGTCGGCGGGCTTATATAGTATTCTCCCGCCGGGTGCGCAACGGCGGCGTGAATAAATATCGTACCGGGCGATTCCCGGTTTACCCCAAACAGTTATGGGGTGGAAAGGAAAAACAAATGGGAAGTAATGACACCATGTTTGGCGGCGGCGGCTGGTTGTTTGCGTTCGTCATTCTGATTCTGCTGCTCGGCGGAGGCGCGTGGGGCGGCGGCGGTGACGTGGATGCGAAGATCAACGCGGCCATCAACAATCAGACCACGCAGAACGGCATCCGTGACATTCTGCTGTCGAGCGCGAACAACAACTATGAAACGGCCATGCAGATTGCGGGTCAGAACCTGCTCAACGAACAGCAGAGAAGCGCTGATCAGATCAATATCATTCAGGGATTCAATCAGCTTTCTTCTGCGCTGGCGGGCATCAGCAATCAGCTCAGCACCTGCTGCTGCGACATCAAGACCACGCTGCTGCAGAGCCAGTATGATGAGGCGCTGCGCGACCTCAACAAGGCGCAGGCCGAGGCGATCGCTCAGGCTCAGAGTCAGTACCTTCTCGGCGTCATGGGCAAATGGGTGGCAAACGCGCCGGCGGTTTAAGGGCGGTGATCTTCGATGAAGATCATCATGAAGCTCAGCCATCAGATCGATGAGGAGATCGAGGACGCCGGCCGCTATGCCAAGTGTGCCCTAAAGGCCAAGAAGAAACGCAGAAGCCTGGGCGACGTCTACTACCAGCTCAGTACCGAGGAGCTTCGTCACGCGAACGTGCTGCATACTGAAGTGACGAAGATCATCGAGGAGTACCGGCAGAAGCACGGCGATCCACCGGAGATCATGCAGCAGCTCTATGACTACATGCACGAACAGAGCGTTGCGAAGATGAACGAGGTCCAGACACTGCAGCAGATGTACTAACGATGGGGGAGGGCAATCGCCCTCCCTTTTTGACACCAATTTTGACACCAATTATATTAACAAATCTCACCTATTTTCACCTTTTTTCACTTTTCGATCAGGCGCGAAAAGCAAAAAGAAAACCGCTGAAACACTTGGGATTGCAGTGTTTTCAACGGTTTCCTGTTTGGTGCTCCAGCGGGGATTCGAACCCCGGACACCCTGCTTAAAAGGCAGTAATAAATCGTGGGATATCAATGGTTATGGAGATTGTGACACCGATTTCGACACGAAAGCATTGAGCTTTTGCGCGGTTTCCTGGCGTCGGGACTGGCGGATATGCGTGTAGATGTCCCGCGTTACGGCGATACTGCTGTGGCCCAGGAGTTCCTGCGCGTCCTTGTCCTCCACGCCGGCTTCATAGAGGATCGTGGCGAAGCCGTGCCGGAGCTGGTGCGCGGTGATATCATATCCGATATCATCGCAGTATTTTTGCCAGCGGTCCCGGAACTGCATCTTCGTGAGCAGGCCGCCGTCCTCCCTGCAGAAGATATATCCTATGCCGTCCGGGATCTCCGCGGCCAGCGCGTCCAGGAGGATTGCATCACGATGGCCGGCGGCAGTCTTCGGGGCTTTG
>Ga0310690_10001511_pt1 | contig 41053 bp, 69 predicted proteins | sample AusTroGonzalo_MG_2_FD_207661 | JGI IMG/M metagenome (GOLD analysis project Ga0310690, IMG submission 207661) | Bovine rumen microbial communities from tropical cattle in Woodstock, Queensland, Australia - Gonzalo_04 (v2) (version 2) | ecosystem: Host-associated > Mammals > Digestive system >... | reverse complement strand
TGGACATTTAGCACTCTCGCCTTGCGACTGCTAACATGATAACTCTCTGTATTCATATTCCGGGCTGTTTGGTCTGTTTTCCCCGCATATTATGAAACAAAAACATTATTTTGTTCAATAATAGCCGGATATGCCTATACAGAGCGTAATAATCGGTTGACATAACGACATCCTGGCATTGATCCGGCTCATAATCCTACCTACCCAGGGGGTAAATAGGGATAGCGTGGAGGGGCGGGGTTACGTCCCTCGATTTTCGCGAAACGCAAAAACGCCCCTCTTTTTAGATGGGCAAAATTATGAATTTAGGTGTAGCTGTGCAGAGCGAATCTGAAAAATTTCTGAAAGCTAAAAAAGGCAAAAACAAGGTGTTGGAGAGGTTAAAATGGGGCAAAAACGTGAAAATGTTGCTGAAAATTATAATTATGTAAACCACAGCAACGGTACAGCAACACCTACAGCAACACCCTCAAAGCATTGATATATCTATATTTTTTCTTTTAGTGTTGCTATGTTGCTAAGAAATGGGTAAAACTTCATGGAAAAATCGTAGGAAAAGGTTAAGAAATACGGCAACATTAGCAACACAGCAACAAATTTTGGTTTGGTGAGAGGCATGGGCGAGGGACTAATTATAAGATAAAACGGGGTAAGAGAGGGCGGTGTGAGATAATGGGGACAAGGTGTAAAGAAAGGAGAGGTTGACACCTTGGCGACGATTAGGTTGTGTGATTTATGTGGTGAGCCGCTTAACAAGGCGGCAAACACGAAGTACAAGGTAAAGCGTGAGTGGGAAAGTTGGCCTTGTGACCGTGGATGGGAAACGATTGAGGTACACGATGAGTGCGTGTTTAGGCTGTTGAGCGCGGTGAAAGAGAAGAAGGGGGACGGACACCTTGCAGACCGATAATGTTTTTGCGCGCAAGGAGTACATCGAGCGCGAGGCGGCAATCAATTCGCTGACAGAAGAAAATCTTGTGCTGAACCTCGACAGCGTCATGGACGGCTTGTCAAATCAGATAAAGCGTTCCGCGCACAGGATTCTCGCTTCGCTTCCCGTCGCCGATGTTGCGCCTGTGGTGAGATGCAGAGGAGGAACTGGCACGATTGCTTGCATCAAACGCAGACCGCAACGAGTGTAGAATCTATTCCTACAAGGACGGGTGCATGGAAAACTACGATACATGTGTATGTCAATGGCTCGATTGGCTGAAACAGGAGGCAACAGATGAAAGTTGAACTATTAGAATACCCCACGGATAATGATTGGATGGAGGTAAAGAGACGGGCGTTGGTGACGATTGGGAAGAAACCGTTGACACCGCCGTCGGACGAGTGGAAACGCGAAATCCTCCGCGCACGACATTCCCCCATCCGCTATCTGCGGTTCAGCTTTCTGATTACGGATTTGCCCTCTTGGGTGAGCGTTCATCTGTGCCGTCATGTTCACGCGCAGCCGTATGTTAAGAGCCAGCGAAACGACAGGCAGACGGAATACGACAGAAACAAAGCCACGCAAGATTCACCCGTGGATATGATCTACGATGTCAACGGCGAAGAACTCATGGTGATTGCAAACAAGCGGCTGTGCCAGATGGCATCGCCGGAAACACAGATGGTTGTCGCGCGCATGGTTTGCGAGGTCAACAAGGTTTGCCCGGAGTTTGAGCCTTTCCTTGTGCCGATGTGTGAGTACGTCGGTGAGTGCAAGGAAATGAACGGGGGATGTGGGCGATGTTAGTAAAAGGATGCCCATTTTGTGGTAAGATGCCCAAAATCGACACTTCGCAATGGAAACATTTCGAGCATCAGTATGATTCGCTTGAAATCGTAGAGCAGAGAGTAAAGATTGATTGCGATAAGTGTTTTCTGCACATGGATATTTCCGCAAGAAAAGTTGCGGAGTGCGGCCTTGACGAAAAGGTTTATCGGTTTTTGGCAAAGAAATGTGTGGAGGACGTTTTAAGAAACGTATGGAACAGGAGGTATTGGGATGGGCGCAATAACGCTTGACGGGATTTTGAGAGCGGAACATGACGTTATTCAAACGGCTTTTGACGAATGGTTAGGGCAGAGTGATAAGCCGATGGAAGATTTGCAGTATGTGTGGGGCGTACATGACATGGCGCACAAGCTGATTGACAAACTGGAGGGCAAGAATGGCAACGGCGGGGACAACTGACGATTGGACTGCCGCCCCGTACGCGCCTTGGCTTGAAGAAGTCATACAGACTATGGTTGCATCTAACCCGTGTGCGATTGCCATGTGCATGATAGACGAGGATGGGCTTGTATCAACTTGCTACTACGGCACAAGCCCAAATGACAGGGCGTGTATGATAGACGCGATGAGAGACGATGCGCGGTGGGCGTTTATTCATGACAACCGAGACGAGATACGCGCAATGTTAGAGGAGGAGGACGAAGATGAACAGGAGGACGGGGATGGTTGCGACACTGAGCAATAATTACGTCGGCTTATTAGAAAGAGACTACACCCGCAAACCTCCGTCTAACCGTTGCGAAAACTGCGGTGCGCCACTGAATGAATATGGCGGTTGTGATTACTGCGGAACGGGAAAGCAAAGCAAAGCAACTAAGGACGAACCACCGCGCTATAAGTATCAGCTAATGGGGCGTGATGTGGTTGACGGCGATGCGGTTGTGTACTTTCAAGGAAGTCTATACCGTTGCCACGTTGTCAAGGCAGAGTCGGTACAGTATGACAATGGCGGTGGCAGATCGTATGACGGAACGCTTTATCGAAACGAACCAACCATAAAGCGTTGGTTTCAAGTTGTTCAAGATTAGGTGATATGACGATGAACTACAAGACCCTGATACCGACGCTGATTGCGAAGAACCTACCTGATGCGTTGGAAGATGCCTTTGCCCTGTGCCGTGAGTTGGAACAGGAGAACGCTGTGCGGGTGGAGGGTACGGGCAAGCGTGACCACGGCACAACCGTCTTTGACAAGGCCAACTTTGCAGACGCGCACAGCCTTAACAAGCAGATTCGTGCAAAGTCAATGGAGTTGCTACGGTCAAACAATGCGCCTGACCTCATGCTTGAACTCTACTACAAGACGCATCTTTTTGACGCTCCGCATGAGTTTGACAGCTTTTGCATCTACATTGAGAAAGACCGTGCGCCGGAGAAGCAGTTTTATGTGCCGAGGCGCAAACAGCTTTTGCCGTGCGCGATGGCGTTGCAAGACTTGGAGGACGGCAAGATTGAACTGCTTGGCATCTCCGAACCTCCAGGCGTAGGCAAGACCACCCTTGCCGAGTTCTTCCTTGCATGGACTTCCGGGCGCAATCCGTTTTTGCCTAACCTTGTTGGATCGCATAACAACGCTTTCTTGGGCGGCGTTTACGGTGAAATGCTCCGAATCATGGAGATTGACGGCGAATATCGGTGGGGCGATGTATTTCCCGGTCTGTCCGTAATTGCAACCAACGCAAAGGATTTGATGATTGGCGTTGGTTACGACAAAGCAGATGATATGCGGTTTAAGACGTTGGAATTCACGTCGGTTGGGGCTGGAAACGCTGGTAAAGTCCGCGCGATGAATGTGCTTTACTGCGACGATTTGGTTTCCGACATTGAACAGGCACTTTCGCCGGATAGACTGGACAAGCTGTGGCAAGCGTACTACACGGATTTGCGTCAGAGAAAGATCGGCAATCGCGTAAAGGAACTGCATATCGCTACCCGTTGGAGTGTCCATGATGTCATTGGACGGTTGGAACGGGAATATGAGAATGATCCGAAAGCAAAGTTTATTCGTTTTCCGGCTTTGGACGAAAACGACGAGAGTAACTTTGATTATCCTTACGGCTTGGGCTATACAACCGAAGCGCTCCATAAACAGCGCGACATTATGGACGATGCCAGCTTTCGCGCATTGTTTATGAACGAGCCGATTGAACGTCTTGGCTTGCTATATGATGTTCAAGAACTGCGGAGGTTTTTCGAATTGCCCGACAAAGAGCCGGACGCAATTCTCGCAATCTGCGATACAAAGGAGCAAGGTAGCGATTTCTGCGTTTGCCCCGTGTTCTATCAGTACGGCAATGATTTCTATTTGGTTGACATAATCTGTGATAACGGAAAAGTCGAAATCGTGCAAGAGCGTGTTGCACAAATTCTTGTCAGCCGTAAAGTCAAGATGTGTCGAATTGAAAGCAACCGTGGTGGCACGATATTCGCGCAGAATGTGGAGAAGCGCGTAAAGGAACTTGGCGGCTTTACATCCATTACGACCAAGTGGACGCAGACCAACAAGGAAACACGCATCCAAGTGAACAGCGCAATGGTTAAGGAACACGTTCTGTTCAAGGACGAGTCAAAGATGGACAAGGAATACCGTGAGGCAATCCGTCAGCTTACAACTTACTCCATGATGGGCAAAAATAAGCATGATGACGTTCCCGACTGCCTTGCTATGTTCGTAGACTGGCAAATGTCTGACCGCTCTAACATCGTGCAAATCCTCAAACGCCCGTTCTAGCATTTGTCAACACTTTCGTTGACATAACAAAATATATTGTGAGATAATGTACGCTGAACAACAATATATTGTGTTTGACAGGGGGATATGCGGGAAAACTGCAACCGACCTTTGGGAAAACTCCCATAAAGAACGTGCCTCTGTGCTTCTCCTTTCCGCAGAGAGCGTCTAAAACGAGCAAGCGTCTGACGCTGACGCACAAGCCCTCGGCATGGACTGACACCCTAAACCGGGGCATTACTTGTAAAAGACAGGCATAACGCCTTTGGGACAGACACGGTAGCATTATCGCGGGGTGGGGCGGCTACCGATGGAGAATTGAATGAAAGCTATCCGAGCAGATTTGCCGCGAGAGTTGGAAAGCGTTGAACTGCTGATCTTGGCAGATTACCATTACGCCGACCCAAACTCCGACCATGACGCAATTAAACGCGATATTGACTATGTTGCACAGCACGATAACGCCTACGCTGTTCTGGCGGGTGATTTGATGGACTGTGCATTAAAATCATCGTTGGGCGACTGTTATGTAAACCTTTCTCCGATGGAAGAACTTACGGCTTGCATGGAATTGCTTAGTCCTATCGCGCACAAGATTGTTGGGATTGTCGGCGGCAACCATGAAGCGCGTCATTACAAAACTAACGGCGTTGATATGACGAGATTGCTTGCAAGGCAAATTGGGGTTGAAGATCGTTATTCAACGGACACGGCTTTGATATTTCTTCGTGTTGGTGAATCGTGCGACCATCGGCAACACCATCGTCCGATATGTTATACCATTTATCTGACGCACGGAGCGGGTGGAGGGCGCAAGGAAGGCGGCAAGGTACAACGCCTTGTTGACTTGTCTACGATAGTTGACGCAGATGCGTACATCGTCGGACACACCCACTTGCCAGCTTCTTTGAAAACTGCGTATGCGCGTCCGTGCCTTGCAAATAATAGCATTACCTATTGCACCAAATTGTTTGTCAATTCAGCCGCTAAACTGAATTACGGCGGGTATGGAGATATAGGCGGCTATCGTCCTAACGCAAAGGACACGCCGAGGATTATCTTGGGCGGCAGAGAGAAAACGATGTACGCACTTGTTTAAGGGGCTGATTAGTTGAACGACAATCCGAACACCACGCCTGTTGTGCGTAATGATATGTTTGGGCGGTTGGATATTTACGCATCGTTTGACGATATCAACCGCGACAACGTGATTTCCGAATTGAACAGCGCGCTTGTGTACCATGTGATGAATATGCTCCAGGAGGAATTTCTTTACTGGTATCGGCGCGGTGTTCAGCCCATTCTTTACCGCACAAAGGAAATCCGCGACGATATTCTGAACATCGTTCAAGAAAATCACGCAGAGGAATTTGTTGCGTTCAAAAATGGATACTTCTTACAGAAAGATGTCAACTACACAGCACGGCGCAAGGGCGTACAGAGCAAGGTAAAGAAACTAAACGAGTACCTTTACCGTTCCGGCAAACACGTTGCGGACAACAAGACTGCGGACTGGTTTCATACGGTTGGCAAAGGCGTGACGTACATTGAGCCGAGTGACGATCCAGAATCTCCGTTTAAGGCATACGCGCTCGACCCTCGCTCCGCTTTCGTTGTCTATTCCCTCAAACCCGGCAACAAGCCGATTATGGGCGTTAACCTTGTGACGGCTGACGGCAAGGCGCGGTTTGATGTGTTCACAGAACGCGAGGTCTACCACCTTTCCGGCACGGTTGTTGGGAAGATGATTACCACCGAGGTAAACCACGATTTCATTGTGACCGCAACCACGCTCGACAGTGTAGAGCCAAACGTGCTTGGGCGTATTCCTATCATCGAATACCGATATAATTCCGTCAATATGGCTTGCTTTGAAGCGGCAATCCCTATCCTTGACGAGATTAACAATATTGTTTCCAACGCTTGTGACGGCGTAGAGCAGTTTATTCAGACGCTTGCTATTGCCGTAAACTGCGAATTTCCTGAGAACACCACAGTTACGGATATTCGTAAGGCCGGAATGATTGCGCTGCGGTCTATTGGCGAGAACAAGGCCGATTTTAAGGTTTTGTCCGAACAGCTTGACCAGACGCAGACTAAGGTGCTTGTTGATCGGCTTTACGACCAAGCCCTACGCATTGCGGCTATGCCAGCACGGTCTAATGGTAGCACCACTTACGACACTACTGGTAGCGCGGTGCTTGCAAACTTTGGTTGGTATCAGGCTGACTGTGCGGCGCGAAACACTGAGGATTTGTACCATGAGAGCAACAAACAGTTTGATGCAATCATGGTTGAAATTCTCCGGCGCAAAGGGCTTCTTGACATTGACTTGAATGACTTCGAGGCGCAATTTAGCCATTCTGAAACTGCAAATGTCCAGTCTAAGGCGCAAGCGTTCCAGACGCTTATGGCTGCGGGTATGCATCCTGAGTTGGCTATGGCAAAGAGCGGAATTAGCAACGACCCTGTTAGGGATGCGTCTATGTCCGAGCCATATATCAAGATGGTGTTTGGCGACCCGTCCGAAGCATTGAAAGAAGATAAGGGCAAAGGCGAGGCCGTCATTGTTGAGGAAGATCGTGACAACGGCGAAAACGCCACTGGTGGAGCAGTATGACACCTAAACTTTCAATTCTTACCCCTGTTTGGAATCAGGAAGAACTCGTTATTAAGGGCTTAGATAGCATCCCGCGCAGAGATGATATTGAGGTCATTGTGCGGGATGACGGCAGCACGGACAACACGCTTGCAAATCTGCGTAGGTACAAGGACGAACACCCGGAACTGAACATGACGGTGCAAGCCAACGACAAGAACTACGGCGTTGCGTACACGGCAAACCGTCTGTTGGAGAGCGCAACGGGCGAATACTTCCACTTCTTTATGTCTGACGATTATCTGTACACCGACAGATATAACGAGTTGATTGAGCGGTTGTATCAGTCTGATGCCGATGTGATGTGCATGGACTTAATTGAGAACAGCGGCTATCGGTATGATTTGGGTAAGGAAAAGGAAGATTTCTATTGCGCCCAGGCGTGTAGATTTATTAAGCGCAGTTTTGTCGAGGGCATCAAGTATCACGAAAAGGTAAAAGCTGGCGAGGATGGTTTTTACCACGTTGAGATGATGAAGCGCAAGCCAAAGGTTGAGTATACACACATCCCCGCTTATCATTACAACTTTCCGCGCAAGGGAAGTCTTGTGAATCTGCGGATGCGAGGACTTATTAATGCCGAGGACTTATCACCTTAAAAACGTAATATACTTTCCCAACTTCAACTACTGCGGCGGCACGGAAACATTCTGCTATGAGTTCTGTTTGAAGTACGGCAAGGACTACGATATTAGCGTAGTTTACCTTGTTGGCGACGAAACGATGATGAACCATATCCGCGAGGTTGCGGCGAGGGTTATCAAGATTCGCCCCGGTGACAAGATCAAGTGTGACACGTTCATCCTTGGGTACGGGCATGAAATCATCGACAGAGTTGAAGCAAAGACGATCATTCAGACGTTCCACGCCGATTACATCTGCCGTCACCTTAACCCGTGCTTTGATGAGCGAATCAAACTGCGGTTTGGCGTATCTGACAACACCACGCAAGGCATCAAAGAGCATTACCCGTGGGCGAAAGATATGCAGACGATGTACAACCCGTACACCGTGAAAAAACCGCGCAAGGTGCTTAATCTTATCTCCGCAACGCGCCTGTCCCCCGAAAAGGGGTTTGAGCGCATGAAGATATTTGCAGAGAAACTTGATGAAGCGGGAATCCCGTTCCATTGGGACATTTACACCGATCTTCCCCGCGAGAGTTTCAATAAGTCCGTTGCCATCATGCCGTGTCGTATGGATGTGTTAGACTTTATCGCAAAGGCAGATTACCTTGTTCAACTTTCCGACACTGAGGGTTTTTCTTACACCGTAGTCGAAGCATTGTCCGTTGGTACTCCCGTTATCTGCACGGAGTTCCTTGTCGCACAGGAAAACGGCGTGATTGACGGCAAGACGGGATTTATCCTCCCGTTTGATATGAGCAACATCCCGTTGGATAAAATCGTCAAGGGCTTGCCTAAGTTTAAGTATGAGCCGAGAGAAACACACTACGACGATTATCTTGTCAAGGGCGATGTGGAATACGACGATAATTTCCCCAAAGAGGTTACGATTCGTGTCACACGCACATACCAAGATTTGCAGTTTAACAAACTGATGCACCCCGGTGAAAAGTATATCGTAACCCGTGAACGTGGTGAACACTTGGAGGATTGCGGCTTTGCGGTGATTGAAGAATGAAAAGTATTCTTCCTATGGACGAACTGAATAGGTTGGATGCGGCTTTCCGAGAACAGTTTGGCGATGGGGAATTGCCAAAAGACAAAACCATTATGAAAGCCGTTGAGGATTTGCTTGAAGATTTCTTCCTCTACGCTTTCGCAATGGCAAAAGATGTCACGAACGAAAACCTTTCATCCGATTATGAGCCTACCTTGGACGATGTAATGTCCGTTGTGGACGCGGAGGTTGCCGGAAAGACATGGAGAGAGCGAGTCGAGGACTACTTCTCAAACGGCGGCACAGGGGCAGATATTTCCCGGATCGCAGACACAGAAACACACAGGATAGCGAATACTGCGGCGCTAAGAACGGCGAAACGCGCTGGTGCTACGGCAAAGACCTGGGCGACCGTTCTCGATGATAGGGTCAGAGAGTACCATCAATATCTGGAAGGCGTTACGATCCCGATTGACGAGGACTTCTACGCATGGGACGGTACACACGCTCCCGCACCAGGAATGTTTGGAGTACCAGAGCAGGATATAAATTGCAGGTGTGAACTCATTTTTACATAAGGCGAAATGCCTTTTATAGCAAGAGGGTTATGCATGGCGGGATATACCCCCGCCGCCCTCTCTAAATTAGTTTAGGGAGGAACTTTTGCTGTGGAAGAAATTTGGAAAGATGTTGTTGGGTATGAGGGTTCTTATCAAGTAAGTAATTTGGGTAGAGTTAAGAGCGTTGATCGAACCGTTACCGTCTTTCGCGGAAAAGATGTTTATCCGTATAAAATTCACGGAAGAATCTTAAAACCAACAGTTCAAAATCACGGATACTTGGGCGTTTGGCTTTATGGCAATGGTGGCGTTTCTGGCAGAAACGGCAGAGTGTTTGGCATACACAGAATAGTTGCTGAGGCATTTTGCAAAAAGAAAGACGGCGATTGTGAAGTAAATCATATCAACGAAGATAAAACGGACAATCGCGCTTGTAATTTAGAGTGGTGTACGCACCAAGAAAATTCTGCTTATGGTACGCGAGGGGCAAGAATAGGAAAAGCAAACACCAACGGAAAGAGAAGTGTTCCAGTAGCACAATATACGCTTGATGGAAAACTTGTTAAGGTGTTTCCAAGTTTTCAAGAAGCACATAGAAACGGTTTTCAGTCTGGAAATGTGTGGAAATGTATTCACGGAATATATAGTCACGCATACGGATATATATGGAAATATGCGTAGAGGGGGATAGACAATGAGTGATGCCGTAATTGTGGCAATTATCACGGGCATATGCGCCGTAATTGGGCAATGGCTTATCTCCCGTCAGCAGACTACAAAGCGCAAGATTGATGATGCTGTAAGAGACGCGAAAATTGATGATCGTTTACAAGGCATTGAAAAACGTCTTGACGAACACAACAATTATGCATCTAAGTTTAGCGAAATCCAAACAGACATTGCCGTAATTAAGAACGACATTAAGACGCTTTACAAGGAGAAAGGTTGATATGAAGTTGCCGAACAAACTGTATGACATTCTCAAATGGATTACGATGATTGTTCTCCCGGCGCTTGCAACCGCCTACACGGGGCTTGCCGCTGTTTGGGGGTGGCCTTACTCCGGCGAGATCGCAAAGACCGTTGCGGTTGTTTGTACGCTGTTGGGTGCTTTACTTGGCATTTCCACGGCTGAATACAACAAGAGCAAGTAATTTTTTTACACTATAAACCCACATACCCGAAAGGTATGTATGATTCAACAGTGAAGTTGTAAAAACGCGAAACAGTCAGACAAGACTTATAAAACAGGAAACATAGTGCAGGGACGCACTCTAAAAAACGCAAGGAGAAAGACAAATGAAGATCGATGCAAACGCTATTGAGGGTTTCGATGCGATGAGCGACGAGGAAAAGGTCAAGGCACTTCTTGGCTTTGAAATCGAAGCACCCGCGCCGAAAGACAACAACGACGAGGTTACGAAGCTGAAAACCGCCCTGTCCAAAGCTAACTCCGAGGCCGCTGACTGGAAACGACAGCTGCGCGAGAAGCAGACGGAACAGGAACGAGCCGAGGCAGAGAGAGCGGAAAGGGACAAGGAGCGGGACGAACTGATTGCGACGCTCCAACGCAAGGAAACCGTGAGCGGGTATCTTGCAAATTGTCTTTCCCTTGGTTACGACAAAGACCTCGCAACCGAAGCGGCAAACGCTATGGCTGACGGCGATGCCGCAAAGATTTTTGAGTGTCAGCAGAAATTCTTGGAGGCAAAGACCAAGGAACTTGAAGCTGCCGCGCTGAACAAACAGCCGGGGCTGACGGCTGGTGCGCCTCCTACGGCGAAAGACGCAGAGATCAACGAGGAGAACAAATACCGCCGTTGGGCTGGTCTGCCGCCGCTCAAATAATAAATAAGGAGTAATGCAAAATGGCAACGACTGTTACCCCCGCTGTTAGCAACAGCATTGGGCTTGCTTCTCGCTATCTGCCTATTCTCGATGAGATTTATAAGGCCGAGAGCAAGACCGCGATTTTCGACACCGTGCAGGAGCGCGTTCGCTTCGACAACGACACCCACACGTTCTACCTCTTTGAAACCGACATGGGCGGCAATGCGGATTATTCCCGCAACGATGGCTTTGTCCGTGGCGACGTGACCGCCAGTTGGAGAGCATATGCTCCGCAGTGGGATAGAGGCCGTCAGTTTGTCGTGGATCGCGTTGACAACGACGAGAGCATGGGCATGGCCTTTGGCACTCTCGCTGGCGAGTATATGCGGCTGAAAGCCGTCCCGGAGAAAGACGCTCTGCGCTTTGCGGCATATGCGGCTGGCGCGGCTGCGGCGAACAAGGACACCGAAACCCTGTCCACCTCCGCGCAGGTCATCGCCTCCATCGACGATGCTACCGCCGCTCTGGACGATGCGGAAGTCCCGTATGAGGGGCGTATCCTGTTCGTGAATCCGACCACCTACAAGCTGTTCAAGGGTGCTATTACCAGATACACCATGAACCGCGAGAACGATGTTGATTACAATGTCGAGATGTACAACGATATGCGCGTTATCACCGTTCCGTCCGGGCGCTTCAACACCGAGATCACCCTCGCACAGCCCGATTCTCACGACGATGCTGGCGGCTATACCGCTACGGGCAGCACCATCAACTACATGATCGTGCATCCGTCCGCTATCATGCAGGCCACCAAGTTCACCGAGCCGCGCATCTTCTCCCCCGGCGTGTGGCAGCAGAGCCAGGGCTGGGCGTTTGATTTCCGCGACTACCACGGTGCGTGGGTCAAGAATCAGAAGAAGAACGGCATCTACGTTTCCGCGCAGTCTTTCCCGTCCACCTAAACAGTAATAGGGGAGAGGGCAAAACCTCTCCCCACCACAATGAGGTGTAGATATGACCGATGCTGAAAAGCTGACAATGATTAAGACGCTGCTTGAAGATGGCGGCGAAATGCCGAGCGACGAAAAGCTGACGGCATATCTGTCTATCGCAAAGAGTGAAATCCTTGCGTGGATTTATCACCTTGTGGGTGGTGTGCCGGAGGACGTTACGGTTGTGCCGAGCAAGTACGATCAGACGCAGATTTACGCTGTGGTAGTTGGGTACACACAGGCCGGGGCTGAAGGCGAAGATAAACACCACGAAAACGGGGTTATTCGCTCTTTCCGTTATGCTGAAATGCTCGACTACATCCACAACAACGTACTGCCTCTTGTGAGAGTTGGTGCTGTTAGTTGAGGACGAATCAGCGAAACAAGCGGACGATCTACTATGCTCTGTACCAAGGCGTTACTGAGATTACCGACGAATACGGCTATTACACGGGCGAGGTAGAGATTACCTATTCAGAGCCGATTAAGGCGAAGATGAATGTGAGCGGCGGTAGGGGAGCGGCAGACATTGAAATGTTTGGCATTGACAATCCCTACACGCGAACGGCTGTCACGGACGATCTGACAACGGCGTTTGATACCGACACCATCTTTTGGTTTAATGCTGACCCGCTCACCGAGGAACACAACTACCGATGCACGGGTGTTAGCCGGACTATCAACCAAGTTGTCCTTGCGCTTGCCGAGGTCAATGCGGAGGATGATGGCGGTGCAAGTTCAAGTTAGTGGAGTTGCCCACGCGCTCCAAACAGTATCACGGTACACCGATATAGACCGCAAGCTATTGGAGATAGCCAAGCGCCTGTGCGAAATTGGTGAGCCGATAATCAAGGCAATCCACGGTAATCATGCAACGGTGACAACCGAAGCGACAAAGAACGGGTACAAGATTACCGCAAGCGGCGAGGACGTTCTGTTTATCGAATTTGGTGCTGGCAATCAAGCCGGAAGTGAGAACGGTAGTTACGATGCCGTACCCGCATCTGCCCGTCCCGGTAGTTGGTCTGAGGGTCACGCACAGCAGTATTCGACGCTTGGCTATTGGTACTTTGGCGGTCAAAAGTTCACAACGGTTGCACCGTCACCCGCGTTCTATTACGCCTATGAGTACATGGTGCAGAATCTTCCGCAGATTGCAAAGGATGTGTTTAAGTGATTTACACACAAAATGCGATATACACGGTTATCCGTACTGCGGTTCTTGCATCTGTTCCAACGGCAAACGTAACGCAGACGTTCTCCGCAACTCCGTCCAAGTTTCCTACTGTGTTTGCGCGGGAGATAGGGCATTTCACCCCGCAGCCAACGCAGACGTTGACAAACGCGCAAGACGTTTATGAAACAACGTGGGAAGTACAGATATTCAGCAACCTAACGAGCGGTTCTAAAGAACAGGCATATAACCTTATGTCTATCGTCAAGAACGCGCTCAAAGGGTTGTACTTCATTGAAGTATCTGAGAATCCCATCGACAACGCTAATGCCAAGTATTACACGCTGATTGCTAGGTTTAGGCGCGTAATCGGTAGCGGCGAAGAATTTCCCGTACCTAGCATTTAATCTTAGACAAAGGAGTTTTGCTTATGGCTGGCGAAATCGGCGCTCTTGGCGTGAAGATTCTTTACGCCCCCGAAGCAACGGCGGGTACGCGCCCCACTTCTGGCTACAAGGCAAAGGCCACTTCCGGCACCCTTGACATTGCGGACTTTGTTACGGGTGCTTCTGGCTTTTCTGCCGACATTGACAAGGGCGAGGTCACGCCCATCTCCACGCCGCAGTATGGTCGGCGCTCTTTCATCCCCCTCCTTTATGGCAACGATGGCAGTATCAAGCTGTCTTGCAATGTCAACAAGGAGAGCCGCACCTCTTGGAACGCGATCTGCGACGAACACGCCGCGCTCACTGGCGGCAAGAGCCTGTGGTGGGAAGTCATTCTCCCCGGCGAGGACAAGGGCTATTTCTTCCGTGGAGAGCCTATCCCCATGCAGTTGCCCGACTTCAATGCGGGTGAGGTTGTCCAGGGCGACGTTGAGATCATCGAATCCGACAACAAGGCTTGGCAGACTAAGGTGGACGTTGCGTCCGCTTGACGCACACAATGGGGCGGCTAAACCCCGCCCCTAAAATTTAGAAAGGATTTGCGAACTCGCAAGAAACTGAAACATGATTACCTTTACCGCAGACGGAAAAGACTACAAGCTGGAAGTCACGGCTTTTACGCTGAAACAGATGGAAAAGTCCGGCGTGAACTTCGCGCAGCTTGGAGAAAAACTGCTTGGGGCTGAAACCCTGTGGAAAGGGCTGTTTATCGCCCATCACAACACCGTACCCGATGCGAAGCGCATGGAGATTTACCGCGCACTTGCATCTGTGGCAGACGGTGGCGAACAGGAGTATGACGAGAACGGCGAACCGATTGACGCGCTCATGTCTGCGGTTGCCTCCGAATATGAGGATGCTATTAAGGCGTTGAAGCGCGGCACGGGAAACGTGGCGTGGAAACGGACGTAAACGGTGCAACGTCCTTTTCCGATGTAGACCTAGACGCACCACAATCACAGTTTGGAACGTACCTCGACCAAATATGCCCGTACTTTATGGCGTGGGGCATGACTTGGAACGAGTTTTGGTTTGAGAGCCTTGACAGGCTACATGACTACTGGCAAGCAAATCAATTCAGCATAGAGCGGCGCAACCAAGAGTTATGGTTGCAAGGCATCTACATTCACGCCGCATTCGCGTCTTGTTTGGATAGCAAGGGGAAAGCAAAATATCCAGATAAACCGTATCGGATTACGGAAATGACGGATGCGGAACGTGAAGCAGAGAGCAAAATGAAGATTGAGCGTTTGCGAGAGATACTTAACAGCCATAAGCAATCTTGGGATTTGACGCATAAGGGAGCGGATTCTGTTGACGGTTGAGAATATCAGCATTGAGGTTAAAACCAATGCGGGGAGCGCCGCCAAGCAGTTCCGCTCCCTTTCTTCTGCTATTAGTGGAATTACTAGTAGCAACAAGGCAATTAGCGGCGTTGCAAACTCCGCAAAAACAGCGACAAAGCATACAAATGCATTTGCATCTTCTCTGATGCGAATTGCCAAATATAGATTGCTCCGTACAGTCCTCAAAGAGATTTCACAGGCGTTTAATGAGGGTTTGAAAAACGCATACCATTGGAGCAAAGAGTTTAGCAAGAATGTTGACAATTCTCTCGCTAAATCTCTTGACAATCTTGCAACAAAATCGCAGACGATGAAAAACCAAATGGGCGCGGCGTTTGGTGCGTTGCTCCAAGCCATTGCACCTATTCTCTTGCAAATCATTTCCCTCGTCACACAAGTTATGCAAGTGTTGTCTGCGCTGTTTGCCGCAATCGGCGGTGGGCAGTATTTGGTTGCTAAAGATACTGCCGCAGAATGGGACAAAGCAACTGGAGCGGCTAAGAAGTACAAGAACACGATTCTTGGCTTTGATGAGATTAACCGTCTTGACGATCCAAACAGCGGCGGCGGTAGCAATACCGTTAATGTTGCGGATATGTTCAAAGAGGGCGAGTTGCCCAAATGGGCGCAATTTATTAAAGATCACCTTGAAGAAATCAAGAATCTTGCAGAAGCTATTGGCCTTGCAATCGCAGCGTGGAAAATAGCAGAAGTCCTTGGAAATCTCTCTGGCGTTTCTTTAGGAATGTCACAGTTAGCCGGAATAGCAATGTCTGTCGCTGGGGCTTTTCTTCTTGTTAACGGAGCAATAGACGCTTTTACCAACGGGACTACTTGGGAAAACGTTAACGAAATGCTTAATGGCACGATGTTGCTTGCCGGAGGACTATATCTTGTGTTTGGTTCTCTTGGGGCGGCTATTGGATTGGTTGTTGGTGGAGTTACGCTTATTGCTTCTGCGCTAAAGGATTTTATCGACAAGGGAGAGCTAACAAGCGAATCTCTTTATGCTTTGGAGGGTGGACTTTTAGCGGTTGGTGCTGGGCTTGCATTGCTCACTGGAAGTTGGATTCCGCTTGCCATTGCCGCTCTTGCGGGGTTTGTTCTTTCTGTTGGTACGCACACTGACGAAATTAATAAAGCGGTTGACACTTTCTTTAATAATGTAATTTTGAAAATTGATGGATTTTTGAAAGACATTGAAGAACAGACTGAACTTGATTTAACTAACTTGCGCCGCACTGTCATGTTTACTCTCAATTATATTCGCTTTGATGTTGAAGCAACCGTACTCAAAATGGGATGGGTTGTTCAAGATTTGGGGCGAGTTGTAAAAGCGGTTGCAAACGGGGATTTAACAAGTGCGGGAGAAGCAATGCGATTGCTTGCTCACGATGTTTCTCTTGATGTCACAAAAGAAGTAAAGGGAATGGCAGAGGCCGTCACGGAAGATATGATGGACGGCAAAGAATCGACGCAAGATTTGAGCAAAGCGTTCAAGGACTTGCTTATTGATGTGCGGAATGATGTGCCGCTTGCAGAATCCGGCATTAAGAGTTTTACAGATACCGTTGCAGATGGTGCAAAAAAAGCACAAACCCCATTGCAAGGATTTTTGGATAAGCTAACGGGTATTCTTTCTACGCTTCAACAGCTTTCCGGCATATCCACAACTGGCGGCGGTTTGCTTGGATTGTTGTCTGGAAACGGTTGGAACTTCTCTCTTGGTGATGTATTTGGGTTTGCCAATGGCGGTATGCCGGAAACTGGGTCGCTTTTCGTTGCTGGCGAGGCCGGAGCGGAAATTGTCACAAACATGGGCAATGGACGCACAGGCGTAACCAACGTGGAGCAGATGGAGGCGGCTGTCGCCAACGGTAACATGAACGTAGTTAATGCCGTCTATGCGATGGCAAACATGATTGTCAAAGCGGTCAACGAAATTGACCCCGACATCACCCTTGACGGTCAATCCCTTGCCGACAAGATGTACCACTACAATAAGCAAGCCGCGAACCGCTACGGCATGGCAATGGTTACTTGATAAGGGGGTAGTCAAATGGTTTTTGAAATCTTGGATGAGAACACAAACCAATATGTTGACATTACCCCCTATATCGCACATGGCGGCATCAAGTGGAGCAGAAATGATGTAGACGGGCCAAACGCGGGGCGTATGCAGAATGGCGAGATGCAGAGGGATAGGATAAGCACCAAGTATCGGTGGGATATAACTTGCCGCCCATTGACCGCCGCAGAGCAGTCCCGTCTGCTTCAACTGATTCAGCCGGAGTACATTTGGGTAAACGTCTTAGACCCTCTCACAAACTACACAAAGCAATCGCAATGCTACTCAAACAACTTTCCGTCTACATATTTAATAAGAGCAGAGGACGGAACAGAGTATTGGACGGGATTAGCGTTCCCTGTAATTGAAAAATAAGGTGGTGGGCGCGTGGCGCTTTTAGCAAATGAAATCTACCTTGGGAGCATCAGCGCCCCTCTTTATTACTATTCTAATAATAGTCTTGAACTTGGGAGCGCAAACGGATCGTTTTCGGTTGATGTGCTTGGAAACGAGTTGTCCGTTGATGAGTTTAGCTTTACAGTTCGCTATCAGTTTGACGCTAATCTAATCTACGCCCCGCGCGGCGCAAAAGGGTATCGGGACGCAAATGGAAAGATTTACCGTTTGGCAAAGGGTGGCATTGCACAATATCTCCGCTTTGTTCCTCGCAACCGTGATGCGTTGGTGGACAGCAACGGGGATTATTATCAAGTTTTTGCGGGATATGTTGTAGGCAATTATTTAACCGATCTTGTTTACGGCACTCCTGTTTATTGGTATATCGGCGGTGCTTTCTTTTCCAAAGGATATGTAAAAACTGTCGAGCGCATTGCAAAGTACGCATGGAAAATTACTTGTGTTTCCGGCATTGGATTGTTAGATTCCAAAACACATATCGGCGGTATCTACAAGAACGCGAGTTTCTATTCCATTGCAAAATCCATCATCGGGGATTCGTTCTCATTCTCCTGTGACGCGGCGGTGAAAAATGTTGCCATGTGGGGACATCTGCCTTATGACACCGCAAGGAACAATCTGCATCGGCTTTTGTTCGCGGTGGGTGCGTCCATTGTGCGCGGCACGGCGGCAAATGACTACAACATCCAGTTCCTCACGGAGAACACGGTTTCCGTTCCGCCGGATCGCATCTCCATCAACGGGAGCGTTCAGACACAGCTACCGAGCAACTCCGTTGAAATCACGGAACACGCATACACCGAGATCGACACGGTAGAGCCGCAAGTGCTGTTTGACAACACCTCCGGCAGCGTGGCGGATCATGTGACCGTTACGTTTCAAGAGCCTGTATTTGACCTTGCAAGCGAAACGCTCACGATCAACGAATCCGGCGCGAATTATGCCGTTGTATCCGGGAGCGGTGTTTTGACTGGTATTCCGTACACGCACACGGAGCGCATCGTGTCCTTCGACGAATCCAATGGCGAACCCGTCCGCGTCCGGCGCGTGACTGACAACCATCTTATTAGTTTTGCGAACTCAATGAACGTCGCACGGAGGGTGCTGTCGTTCTATAAGTCCTCGCGCAATCTCAAAGCGAAGATCATGCTCAACGGCGAGAAGTGCGGCAACAACCTCGACCTTTTTGACGCATTTGGAGCGGCGACCAGCGGATACCTCCAAAAAATGACCGTGCTGCCGACAAGCGTGATCGGCGCGTCCTGCGAGATCGTGGAGGGCTATTCGCCGGAGGGCGGCGGGAACAACTACACTAGATACCATCCCATCTACCAAACAGGAACATGGAATCCCCCGGAATGGACAAAGATGATGCGCATTTTGCTTGTGCAGGGTGGCACGGGAGGTCAGGGCGGCTTTAATGGCGATGGCGGATATACGCCAACATACATTGAAGGCGGAGGGCTTTATGAATGGGTATATCGCAACCAAGAGCAAAGCAGCGGTGGCGCTGGCGGCAAACCGGGAAGTCCGGGAAAAATCGCAGTGTATGACATTTACGACGAGTCCGGGATTGAGAGCGTCAGCGTTACGGTAGGTGCAAAGGGAATTGGCGGCGCATACAATGGCGGCCTCGGAACGGATGGAGGCGAAACGACCGCCGTCATCACATTTGTCGGTGGCAGAACCATGACGCTTTCCTCGGCGGACGGTGCGGTGAATCCAAACGGTTATTACAGTTCGCTAAACGCCAAAACGTATGCAAAAGCTGGCGTTAGAGGAACAGACGGTGGAAACGGTGGAAAAACCGACACGATAGACTACTACGGAAACAAAGGCGGCGACGGAGAATCCGGCGACTCCCTCGAATCTTACGCCGGGGGCGCTGGCGGTGAAGGCGCACAATTCTATGGCGATGGTTATAGCGTTTGGGCAAGCGGTGGCGGAGGCGGCGGCGCTGCGATGGGCCACTCTGGCGGCGCTGGCAGCGATGCATCTTGTAGTTCTGGCAGTGGTACTGGCGGCGACGGCGGCGACGGTGCGGATGCTTTGATTGCGATTGACGCTGAATACTACGGCTACGGCGGCAACGGCGGCAACGGCGGCGGCGGCGGCGGTAATGCCGGAGGGTCAAGAACCGTATCGAATATTGTGCATTTATATCCCGGCGACGCCGGAACGGGCGGTAAAGGCTCTCCCGGAGCCGACGGCGGTGCAGGCATCGCGGTCTGCTATTACTAAAGAGGTGAGTACATGGCAAATTACAACTCGTTGCATACAGGGCAACAGATCGACGCGGCAATCACGAAGGTCGAGAATCCAGATTCCACGCCGACCGCATCCAGCTCCGCGCTTGTAACTAGCGGAGGGGTTAAGGCGGCTCTTGACCTGAAAGCCCCGCTTGCAAGCCCGGCGCTTACAGGGAATCCTACTGCGCCCACGCAAAGCGTGAGCGACAACAGCACGAAGCTGGCGACCACCGCCTTCGTGAAAACGGGTCTGGACGGCAAAGTCGATAAAGTCGCTGGCAAGGGCCTGTCGGCAAACGACTTCACAAACGCGCTGAAAACGAAACTGGACGGCATCGAGGCCGGATCACAGGTAAACACGGTCACGGGGGTCAAGGGCAACAGCGAGGGGTCGTACCGCACGGGGAACGTGAACATCACGAAGGCAAACATCGGCCTCGGCAACGTGGACAACACCGCCGACACAAGCAAGCCTGTCTCTACGGCACAACAGGCGGCGATTGACGCGGCAAAAGCGGAGGCGATTGCCGATGCTGACGCGAAGCTGGCAGAGAAAGCGCCGATTGATTCTCCGTCGCTTAAAGGTACGCCGACCACGCCGACCAAAAGCGTTGCAGATTCTTCCACGGCAATCGCAAACACGAAGTTTGTGAACAGCTTCGTGGAGCAGACGGACGCGATGATAGCACCGAAATACTCGCAGACCGCATATTCACGCGGCTCAATCGTTCGCAAGGACAAGAAGCTCTATAAGTTCATCAACGCGGCGCGGCGGCAAATCTACCGCACGGTTGACCTTGAGGAATACCGTGACACGAACAGCAAGGTCTACCGCGCACAGTACGAATGGGATTTGGCTGATGTGGTGAGAACGACTGTCGCGAAGGAATTGCAGAGGATTCCGCCTGCACCGACCACAAACGGAACGTACAATCTCCGCGTCACCGTGAACAACGGCGTGGAAACATACACATGGGTATCTATCTAAAGGAGGAAATGAAAAATGGCTGAATACTACGATGGAGCATACACAGGTCAGCAAATTGACGCGGCGGTGGGCGCTGCGCTCAATCCCGACACCACGCCAACGGCGGCAAGCGACGCGCTCATCACTTCGGGTGGTGTAAAGAGCGCGATTAGTGACTTCGCGAGAGCGTTTACATTCGGCCTTGAGGCCGGGAAAACCGCAACCATCACGTTTGATACCTTTACGTATTTTCTTCTGTTTTCGACCGGGTTTTCAGCAAACCTTCGCGGTCTGTATTGCGCTGGTACAACGCAAACAGCAACAGGAAACACGCTTGTCACAAATGTCAATCTGCCAATCGACCTGAGTGTTTCTGGCGCATCTGGAGCGCCGAAGGTTACGATTACTAACAATAATGCAAGTGTTTCTGCGAGAATTTTTGGCTTTCTGATGCAAGACGGAAAGTCCATGCCGACCGTAGAGATTGCATAAAAGGCCGATTTAACGCAACTCACAGGAGGGCATTATGTATTACGTTTGCAAGCCTCGCCGCGTGGCAATCTATGTCAACACGGGCAGAAAAAGCGCGGCACAAATCAAGAAAGAGCTTGGCTGTGATGCCCTTCTGAACGGCGGGCTATATGATATGCAGAAGTTCGTACCGTACTGCTGGCTGAAAGTGGACGGCATCACGCTTCACAGCGAAATGTGGTCGGACTGGGGCATCGCGTGGAACAACGACGCAATAGAAATGGATTCGTCGTACAACATCGGCTATTACGAGAATTTCATTTCTTGCGTGACGCTGATTCAGAACAACAGGGCGGTCAAGCCGCTCCTGTACGATTCCGCGCTTGGCGGCAGACGGGGAAGGTCTGCTATCGGCTTGAAAGCAGACGGCAAGGTGCTTCTGTACTGCACACAGGACGGCGGCAAGGATGCCATGACACCGGAACAGCTTCAAACCGAGATGCAAAAGTTGGGCTGTGTTTCCGCAATCATGCTTGACGGCGGCGGGAGTTCTCAATGTATCTTTCCAAACGGCAGCATTGCGTCACAGCGCATCGTGCAGAACTACATCGCCATTTGGACGGAGAAACCGTCGGAGCAGAGCAATCCTCAATGCCCGTATGCCGAGCCGATCGGAAACATCCGTTGGGGGAGCATCGGCAGCGGCGCGAAGTGGGTGCAATGGCAGCTCAATCGACACGGAGCAAGCCTTGATGTGGACGGGCTGTTCTTTTCCAAGTCCGTAGCGGCGCTGAAAGATTTTCAAAGGGCAAACGGCCTCACCGCTGATGGAATCTGCGGCGCGATGACGCGAGGGAAACTAAAGTGAAGTACATCGACATATCAGAGTGGCAAGGTCATATAGATTATGACAAACTCACTGGATCGGTTGACGGCGTAATTATCCGTGCTGGATATGGCAAGGGCAATAAAGATAAAAAGTTTGAGTGCAACGTGCAAATGTGCAATCTCTACGGCATCCCGTGTGGGGCGTATTGGTTCAGTTATGCCAAGTCCGTTGATGAAGCAAAACTTGAAGCGGCGTATCTGCTTGATGCTGTCAAACCGTACAAGATGGAATTGCCGCTTGCTTTCGATTTTGAGTACGATTCCGTCACCAACGCAGAAAAGTCCGGCGTAACCGTGGACAAGCGCCTTGTGACAAACATGGTACGCGCTTTTTGTGACGAGATTGAGGCGGCGGGGTATTGGGCGTTAAATTACGCAAACCCGGATTTCCTTAACCGCTATCTTGACCCGATTGTGCCGGAGCGGTACGGCTTGTGGTTGGCGCAGTGGAACGGATGCACACCCGATATTAAAGCCCCTCCGCGATCTGATGCACAGATTTGGCAATGGACAAGCGAGGGTAGCGTCCCTGGTATCACGGGCAACGTGGATATTGATGAATCATATGTCGATTTTGCATCCATTATTCGTGAAAGAGGGCTTAACAATCTTTGCAAGCCCAATGACGAAAAAGCCGAAGCGGTAGCATGGGCGATGGAAAACGGCATCTCCGGCAGCGAGGAAGTTGCCCTCGCACTCTGGCAGTATCATAAGGCATTTGGAAAATAATGTAGTTTGCATTTTGGTTTGCATTTTGTAGAAAAAATATGTGTTTTCAAGGGTAAAATTAGTTCTCAAAACGTAAACTAAATGCAAACTAACCGTACCCGCAAAGCGTTGATAAATAAGAAAAACCCTGTACTTTCAATGGGTACAGGGTTTCTTTATCGTGGTGCCGGTGGTGGGACTCGAACATACTGCAAAAACGATAAACCCGTTGCGGCGCAAGGGTTTCAGAAATCGGTTTGCATTTTAGTTTACGTTTTTTCAAAGAAGTTTGCAAACTTGTTCTTTGCGGAGAGCATTTCCCGTTCTCCAATGTGCGTATAAATCTTCTGCATTGTGGCGAGATCGTCCCAGCCTCCAAGGAGCATCATTTCGTTTATCGGAACGCCGAGAGAGTGTCCGAGAGAGGCGAAAGAGTGACGGCAACCGTGAGCGCCTATTGTGGGTATGTCTGCTGCACGGCATAGGCGATTGATGCGGTTGTATATATCTGACACATGACAAGTGCATACTGCGCCGGAGCGTTTCGACACGGGAACGGCAGAGAGGGCGGCTGACAACTCTGGAATCATAATTGGGATTTGTCGGTTGCCTTTCTTTGTCTTTGCCATGTCTTTTCTTACCCATTCCTTTTTGTCGTTGCGGACAAGAACCTGGTGGATGGAAAGGCGATTGTTCTTTAGGTCTACGTCCTCCCATGTTAGCCCCGCTATCTCACCCCTACGCAAGCCGTGGAGGGCAAGCATAACGGGTATTGCGCTTTCATCGTCCTTTGCGACAGCTATCAACTTTTGTACCTCATCGGGTACAAGATACGGACGGGTAGAGGAAATGGGCGCGGGAAGTTTCACATCGGGTATAGGCAGCTTTGCGTCACGGATGGAAGAACAAAGAAAAGACCACTCGTTTCTCACCGTCTTTGGCTTATACTTGGCTATTTCCGCATCAACTATTTTTTGCCAGTCTTTAATATCGTCATATTTCTTATCAATATAGTCATTAAAGCGGTGCTTGACTATTTGATCGTAGCCGTAGAGCGTGGACGGGGAGAGTGTGGCGCGGTATCGGTCAATGTACGCTTGCATAAGCTGGCGCAGCGTATTGTCTTTGCTGTCGCTTATTTTTGGGCTGTTATTCGCCCTGTGTTCCGCTTTTATTAGTTCAGCCGCACGGGTACACTCCTTTGCGGTGGAACGGGTTATAGAGTGTCCTACGCCGCCCAAACGCAAATAGATGTAATAGTTTCCGCTTTTTAGTTTCTTTGGCTTTGGTATTTTCATAGTATTATCACACTTTTCAATGCACAAAACGGTTGATTTTTACACTTTTTCAATACTCAAAATAGATTTATCTCCATACATATCATCATTTGCCATGTGGTTGTATTCATGCCGCATGGCTTTTTTCTGCGCGTATGCAGATGCACGGGCATTTATGTAAACCGAGTACGTTCCGTCAGAGTTCAACAAGACGAAACCGACACGGTTTACACCATTGGGGAAGTCAATCACACGCACAAAGTAGTCTGCGCCTTCGATCACTAAGCATCACCCTTTAACGATTTAATAAACTCCGTTGTTCTGCGGATTTCATCGTCCGTCATGTTCTTTGTTACGGCAAGCAAGGCGCGTTCTGAATCCCGCAGTTCTTGGAGCATTTGTATCTTATCGAAGATATTGTCCGATTGTTGGGACAGTTCAAAAGAAGTTCCCAAAACTGCATCAATGCGGTGGAGCGCGTCACGGGAGGGTTGCGCTATGCCAGTGTTCCATTGCGAAAAGGAGGAACTAGATACGCCTGTCAACTTGTAAAATTCGCCCTTTTTAATACCGAGTTCTGCAAGCCGAAGCTCTATCTGACGGACTATTTCTTTCGTTTCCATAAAATTTTTTCCCCCAAAAATAAATTTTATGCTTGACAAATACTTAGTAGGGGGGTTATAGTGATAAGCGAAGTGGTAAGGCAACGTAAATCACAGCCCCCATTTCTGCGGGTTTTGGGAAAGATATTAAGGTGTGTAGGCACATACATCTTAATCTTTCCTAAACCCAAAGTCAAGAAAAATTTACAAACGGAAAGGAAGATGCTAATGCCGAGAACGAGAGGCGATCCCCCGCACCCCATGACGCAACTCCTACGGGGCTATTCCATCAACGGCAACGTGCTTGCCCCAGTTATCAAGTCAAGTCCCGCAACGGCACGAAAGAAGATTGCCGAACCGAAGTATCTGACGGTTGGTGACTTGATTTCGATTCACCGCAAGTGGGGAATACCGATTGATGATTTAAGGCGGTGCGTATGCTGACAAGCAATGAACGCGCTGAAAAGTACGGGCGGTTTGAAACCTACTTCTTAACGGACAGAGAAGCGGAGTGCGTAGAGTTGGCAGCGTCGGGGATGCGGCAGACTGAAATCGCAAAGACGCTTGGATTGTCAAGGCAGAGGGTTTCGAAAGTGCTACAGCAAGCGGAGGTAAAACAGTATGTGTGTGAATCGTAAACCCAAACACGCAACGGCAAAACACATTATGCCCTATAACGAGCGCATACGGATGTACGCCAGTGAAAAGAACAGTGCGCTTGAACTCTGCACCACACAGGAAGAAGTTGACCGCGTACTGCGGTTTCTTAGGAAGAAGTGGGCGGTTTGAGTATGGATTATGTGTGCGATCTGTGCGGCGCTGTCTTTAACGAGAGCGAAGCCGCAACCGAAACATTCCGTCACGATGAAGTACGTCCGACATACACGGAGAGTTTCGTCGCCTGTCCTCACTGTTTGACAACGCAAATCTCTGATGCGGCGTACTGTTACCGATGCCGCAAGCCGATGAAGTATGAGGACTTAAAGGGCGGGTACTACTGTCTGGACTGTCTGCGAGAGATCACCAACCGACACCATGAGCATAGGTACATTTGGGAGGACTTAGACAACTACGCGGAATGGTTGCATGAGAGACGAGCGAGGAATAACGCCGATGAGCAAGACGAGAAAGACAGACGGAACTTGTAATCCGCGCAAGATACCGAGGACACAAGCCGATGTGGACAAGGCGTACAAGCGGGGCATGAACGACGGGTTGCAAGGCGCGTTGACAATCATGCTCTACACGCTAAAAGACAAATTTGGCACGGACGATACGGAGCTAAAAGACTTTGCAAATTCGTTCAACTACACCGTGGACGGAATCAACAAAGGGTATGTGTCCGAGAAAGACTTGCAAAGTGTTATCCGGGACGAATACGGCACGACTGTCGTAATGAAATGAAAGGAGAAGTTATGACGAAAGCACAGTGGAGGCGGCTTGTTGTCCGCGCAATCGAGGACGGTTGTTTCTTTCTGTTTCTCGTTGTCTGTACTTGGCTTGTCTGCTCCGGCGTTGGTCTGTTGTTTGGCGTTTTGGGGGTGGGTGCGTGAATCCACCGCGTCCTATTCCGTTTGGGTTTGTCGTTGTAGCTGAAAAGCCAAACGCAGAGTTGATCCGTGAGTTTCGGTGTTCAACCACGCAGATAAAGCGGTGGAGAACGGAGTTAGGAATCCATGTAAACAGGTGCAAGGCTGGACGCGCTGTGTGGCAGCTTGACGGGAACAGGATTATCAAATACCACAAGACGCTGACAGACGCGGCGAGATCGGTGCGAGGGCATAGCGAAAACATCTGCCTGTGTGCGAATGGCAAGATTCCGTCTGCCTATGGTTTTCAGTGGCAGTATGTCGAGTGAAAGGAGAAGCAATGACTTATTGGGACGTTTCCATGTTCTATGAAGGAGAATACGGAACGGTGTGTAATCGCATCGCGTATTTGAACAATGAGCGCCGGAAAGAAATAAATCAGGCGCACAAAGAGGGGAGAGAGCCAAACCCCGCATACGACGAAGAACTTGCCAAACTGCAAAAGCGAAAACTGAAAGTGCGCCGTTTGAGCGACGAAGCGTTTTTGCGGCACAAGGAACTCCACCGGGGCGAGGAAGAAGATGATGGTTGGGAGCGCCTTGCAAACGCGATTCTGCACCGTGCCTCCCTTGACTATGAGGGCGCAATCTCTAAAGGCGACAAGAAGATGAAATCCGATGTGGAACGCTTTGCAAGAGATAGCGCACACCTCTATTCCCGCGTTGACTTTGAAGCTGTGCTTTGGAGAATCCGTGAGAAGTATGAGGACTTCAAAAAGATAGCGCACAGGGAGAAATACAACATCATCGAAACAACCGAGCGCATCCGCAGAGAAAGCAAAAAGAAGTTCGATTATGTCAACGAGGAATTAAACCCGTATCGTTGCCCTTGCTGCGGCGGTGGGTTGTACGCTCAAACGCGGCTGAAATCAAATACCGTACTTATCAAGTGTTCGGGGTGTTCTCTTTCGGAAGTGGTAGAGGTGAGATCGTGAAGCACGACCACGAATGGGAATTGCGCGGCGCACTTCTCTGTATGGGCTTGCTCTTGCTCTTGTATCTGTTCATTTGGCTGTCAGCATGAACGAAGAAGTATACGCAAACAATGTGTACGACGAGTGCGAGGTACACCATAACTGTACTGTTGAAATATGGAAGAACAGCAAGACGGGCGAAGTGAGCATAGGGTGGTACGAAGATGGCAACGAGAAAACTGAACAATGACGATTTGCTTGTCCTCCGTGCCTATGCCGACGCGAACATGAACGGCACAGCGGCTGGTAAGCTTGCACATTTCAGCAGAGAGGCAATTTACGACCACCTTGACAAGATTCACATTCTGACGGGTAAAAACCCACGCAACTTTTACGAACTACATGAACTATTAAAAATGTTTGAGAAAGGAGATAGCTAATGCCTATCATCAAGCCCACGGAGATGAACTTCTCCGACAAAAACATCATTATGATTGTCAGCGGCCTCCCCGGAACGGGCAAGACCACGCTGGCGCTCTCCGCGCCGGACGTTCTTCTCATTGACACGGACGAGGGAATGGCGCGTGTCAACCCCGCCCATCGCAAGGATGCGTCCATCTGCAAGACCTATGAGGAAGTCCTTGCCGACATTAAGGCGGCAGAGGGAACGTACAAGACCATCGTCATCGACACTTGCGGCGCTCTCATTGAGTACATGAAAGATTGGGCGATGCGTACCGACCCCAAGGCAAGCAAGAAAGACGGCGGTTTCTCCCTCCAAGGGTACGGAACGATCAAGTCTGAGTTCGTGCGCCTGTCTGCGGAACTCCGCAAGAAATTCAACGTCATCTATCTGTTCCATGAGAACATGACGAAGAACGGGGACGAGGGCGTGTTCTATGAACTCGTTGTCGAGGGTGCTACCCGCACTCTGGTCTATCAACCCGCCGACCTTGCCGCGCATCTGTTCATCCAGAACGGCAGACGCTACCTTGGCTTTACGCCCACGGAGCAGTATTCCGCAAAGAGCGCCTACGGCATCAAGGGGCTTGTTGAAGTCCCCGAACTCAAAGAGGGCGAACCCAACGATTTCCTTACCAAGCTGTTTGCCAAGGTGCGGGAAAACCTCAATGCCGAAAGCAAGGCACTTGCCCCGGAAAAGGAAAAGTACGATGCGGCGATGGCAGAGGCAAAACAGGCGTGTGCCGCCGTCAATAAGCCGGAGGACGTTGCCCCCGCAGCGCAGTTCATCAAGTCGCTTGAACACGCGCTGACCTCTGAAAAGGAGGCAACCGCTATGCTCAAAGCGCGGCTTGCGGAGCTGGGGATTGTGTGGGACAAGACAAACAAAGTCTACACATACAAGAATGAAAAGATTTGAGAACTACACAAGCGGCGTTTACTTTGTCTTTTGGGACGGGTGTGATGTTCCACAATACATAGGAAAAAGCATAAATATCTTTTCAAGAGTATTTCAACACGGTTTCAATTTTGACTATTGCAAATATCTCGAAACACTAGATGATGCAGAAATCCTTGATTTTGTTGAGAGTTGGTTGATATGGATATTTCAACCAGAGCTTAACATAGCTGGCAAAGGTAGGTATTTAAGAAAAGATCAAAAAACGATTAAGGGACGATTTAACTACTTTTGCGATATAAACAAAGAGGTAATTGCAAATAGACCAAAGCGGTTAAATCTTGAAACTATTTCCAACTTTGTTTACGCAACGGCTTTGCAGGGCATGAACAGGGGTGCGTAAAAATGCAGAAAGTCAGATGCACAAAAAGTTTGTTAGACTCCTGGCTTTGGTCGTACAAGCGTGATAGCGGTTGGGAGGACTTTATTAAGACCCTCAACCGCGAACCGCTCCAACCGACACAAGCCATGCTTTTAGGCACTCAATATGAGAATGTCCTAAATAATGTGCTTGATGGTGTGCCTATTTCTACGGATCACGAATGGTATTCCGTGATTACCGAAATGTCTGCGGAACTGCAAGGCGCACAACAGCAAGTCAATCTGTTTGCTGACACGGGGATTGAGTACGGCGGGTACAAAATTCTGCTTCACGGTGTGCTTGATTATCTGCGTGAATCTCATATATGGGATTGCAAGTTCACCAAGAACTACCATCTGAACAAATACTTTTGGGAGGACACCACGCAGACGGCGCTTTATCTTGCGCTTGTTCCAGAGGCACGGGATTTCACCTACATCATCAGCGACGGCAAGCATGTCTACCGCGAGAGATACCCACGGGAGATTGTGCCGCCGATTGAGAATACTGTTATTCAATTCTGCAAGTTTTTGGAGCGGCAGAATTTGTGGAGAACCTTTATTGAAAAATGGAAGATAAACAACACATAAGCATTGGGAAAACAAAGACTTGCCCTAAATGCGGAAGAACATTTCCAAGAACAGAAGAATACTTTGGTGTTCATAAAAGAGAAAAGGATGGACTTGATACATATTGCCGAGATTGCAAACGGCAAATGCAGAGAGAAAGTTATCAAAGGCACAAAGAACATCGAAAAAGAAAAGTAAAAGAATACCAAAAAAATTCCGAGAAATATAAAGAACAAGCGAAACAATGGCAAGAAAAAAACAAAGACAAACTACGCTCCTATCGCAAAGAATGGTATGAGGCAAACAAGGATACCGTCCTCCAAAAGCAAAAACAATATTATGAAACGCACAAAGAACACATTAGCGAAAGATCAAAAAAATATGCTGAATTACACAAAGATCAAATTGCTGTACGCAGAAAACAATATGGCGAATCTCACAAACTGGAGCGTAGTGAGTGGCGAAAAACGAAAATGGAAAACGACCCGTTCTGGGCAATGAAGCAAAACATTAGATTTAATATAGGAAATTCATTTAGAAGAGGTGGTTATTCAAAAGAATCACAGGCGTGTAAAATAATCGGTTTACCATACGAAGATTTTATTCCTTATTTGATTTCCAAATTTAAAGACACTTATGGAGAAGAATGGGACGGAAAAGAACCCGTTCATTTAGACCATATCATTCCACTTGCAACGGCGCAAACAAAAGATGATGTGATTCGATTATGCCACTATACAAATCTGCAATTACTAAAAGCAAAAGACAATTTACGCAAAGGAGCTAAACTAAACTTTGAATTATACGGAGGTACACAATGAGCGCATGGGATGATTATCAGCGCGAGGAACGCGAGGAATCAGCAAAGGTCACGGGGCGGCTTCGGTGCGTCATCGTGGATGTGGAGGAGACGGAGAGCAAGACGAGCGGCTTGCCGATGATTATTGTTTCCGTCCGTCCGTCCGGCACGGTGTTCAAGGTTAAGTCCTACATCGTCAAGAACGAGCATTTCAACCGCAACATGACGCAGTTCTTTGATGCGTTCCCGGAGATCGGGGACGGCAACTTTAACTTCATTGAGTGGATCGGCTGCGAGGGAGCGGCGATGTTTGACCTCGATGATCGCGGATACATGAAAGTAAAATACTGGATTGATGCCGTCCGTGCAGAATCCCTCCCGCCGTTTGAGGGTGACAAGCCGGAGAAGCAGACCGTTACCACGCTGACGGAAGATGCCGAACCGGATGACGGATTGCCGTTCTAATGGTTAGGCATTGGACAGACAAACAGCTTGCAGAAGAACTCAAAAAGTTGACCATCATCTGCGATACACGCGAGAATGTCAACGGGCATATCACAAAGTATCTTGACGCGCATCATATTCCCCATATTTCCCGTAAGCTGGACGTTGGTGATTATTCCGCACAGCTTGGGGAAATGTCCTTGGAGCGCGATATTTGCGTTGAGAGAAAGCACAACCTGGACGAGATTTGCGGGAACTTCACCGCAGAACGGGAACGCTTTGAACGCGAATTTATGAGGGCAAAAGCATACGGCACAAAGGTTGTGCTGATAGTCGAGAACGCATCTTGGGGCGACATATTCCTTGGCAACTACCGCTCCAAGGTGCAACCAAAATCCCTATTTGGTTCGTTGCTTTCGTGGATGGTGCGGTACAACATCACGGTCACATTCTGCAAGCCGGAGGAAACGGGAAAGATAATTCACGGCATACTTTACTATGCGGCAAAGGAGCATTTGCTTTATGGGTGAACAAACATACACGATGGAATTTACCGTACCAGCCGAGAACATCAGCCGTATTCTTGACAGCGGAGAACGAACCGAGTTTGAAACGGGTGCTGTCAGGGATATGCACGATGGGAAAGGCGATATGGTAAGCATCCCGTGGGAGGCGATCTTGCGATTGTCGCGGCATTATGAAGCCGGGGCAAAGAAATATAAGCGCTTCAACTATCGCAAAGGGCTATTGCTTTCCAGCTACATCGACAGCGCGTGTCGGCATCTTGCCAAGTATCAATGCGGTTGCGACGATGAAGATCATTTAGCCGCCGCAGCGTTTAACATCTTGGGCGCAATGCTTGTCGAGGAAAAAACGCCGGAACTGATCGACTTGCCACTCCGAGAGGGCAGAAACCGCTTTTGCTATTTTGAGGTAGGGAGCAATATTCCTAACGGATAGGCGGTGATGCCTTATCGGAATGGGCGACAAGAAACAGGCATACGCTCCACCCTACGCCCCCGTTCTCTGCAACGTGACGGGCAAGATGTATTCCCCGTGTTGCGTTAGAGAATGCAAAGAGCCGCACGTTCTTGAACGATACGGTATAGGCGGCAAGTGTATGGTGAGTATCTATGTCTGTCAGAAGTGTAAGTACAAGGTAAAGACCCCGTTCTGCGGGGCGTTGGGATGCGGGTATGGATTGGAGCAAAGGGTACAAGAGGGAGAGTAAGGCAAGTTGGGATGACATAGCGGAGGCGATACACGATACCGTCACGATGGACGAGATCGTCAAGGTCTATGCTCCGTCCCCGCCTCCACGCCACAACCGCATCCCTTGTCCTTTCCATAACGGTAAGGACTACAATCTTTCGTTTATGCCGCATGGATATAAATGTTTCGTGTGCGGAGCAACGGGGGACGCAATCGCCTTTGTTAAGGACTTGCTGGGACTGTCTACAAGGGCTGATGCTATGCGGCGCATTAACCAGGACTTGGGGTTGCGCCTCCCGTTGGATGGGGAAGTTGATGCGCGATTCAGTGAAACCGCAATCAACAGATGCAAAGAAGCACAGGAACGCGAACGGATAAGGCAAGAGTGGTGGACGCAGTACCACGCATGGCTTGATGAATGGATAGAGTGCGACAAGGTCAAGCAAACCACCGATCCAATGTCCGACGAATGGTGCAACGCTGTGAAGCGATTAGAATATCTTGGCTATCTGTTGGACGGATTGCCGCCAGAACCGAGGTGACAGGAAATCAAGGCACTAACAGTTAGCGAAACAAAATCTATCTTAGCAAGCGGAAAAGGGAATGTTCCCGCTGTGACTATAAACAACTTCTACCTTGTAATGACGAATGACGCAATCTACAAGACGGTACGGTTTAACGAGTTGCGCGGTATGCCGGAGATTCACATGAACGGCAAAGTGCGGCTTTGGAATGATGCAGACGAAGCAGAGAGTATGCGGCATTGCGAGGAAAACTACGGGCTTTACTCAAAGGAAAAGCACATGGCAGCGTTGCGGATGCTCTTTGCAGAACGACGGTACAACCCGATTGTGGATATTGTCGAGAGCGTCAAATGGGACGGAAAAGACCGCTGTGCGCTCTATCTTACAACGTGGGGCAAAGTGGACGATACCGAGTACACACGCGAGGTGTCACGCCTCATCTTCGCCGGGGGAATCCACCGCCTGTATCTCCCAGGGCAGAAGTTTGAGGACGTTCCGATTTTGATGGGCGACCAAGGATGTGGAAAAAGCACAATCATCCGTTTTCTTGCGTTGAACGATGACTACCACGGTGAACTAAAGCAGATGGAGGGGCAACAGGCCATTGAGGACTTGCAAGGCAAGTGGATCATGGAAATTCCCGAAATGTCTGCGTTCACGAAAGCCAAAGACCAAGAGGCAATCAAGGCGTTTGTTTCGCGCCAGCGTGACCAATACCGCAAACCGTATGACCGTAACCCCACGGAGTTGCCCCGTAGGTGCATCTTTGTCGCAACGTCAAATGACCGCAACCCGCTTGTCGATAAGACGGGCAACCGCAGATGGTATCCAGTCGAGTGCAAAGGCGATAGGGCATACGGCTATTGGGTTTACAACCATGAGGACGAAATACGGGACTACGCGCTCCAATGTTGGGCAGAAGCAAAAGCAAAGATTGACTCCGACGAAATGAAACCCTTTGCAAACAGCAAGTACCTAGCCGAGTATCAAAAAGCACAGGACAACGCCATGCAAGATGATTGGCGTGTGGGTGCTATCATTGCGTTTCTTGACCAAAAGAACCCCGGTGAAAGAACGTGTGTGCGCGAACTGTTTCACCGTGTTCTTAGTCCTAACCCCGACTTTCCCAAAGAACCGTCACTTGTGGAGAGCAAGGACGTTGCCAAGATCATTGACCGCATGAAAGACTGGGAGAGAGTAGGGGACAAGCGAATCGGATCGTATGGTGTGCAGAAATGTTGGGTGAAACAGGGAGAACCGATTATTGAAAAGCCTGACAAACCGTTTTGGGAAGAATGAGGTGATTAACCACGGCAATAGATAAAGACCTTGTAATTAAGATGTTTCAAGAGGGGAAAAGCTACCGAGCAATTTGCAAAGCGACAGGAGCGAGTGAAACCTATGTCAAGCAAATTATTTTCAAGGCGCGGAAGAAAGGCATACTCCCTCCGGCTGTGCATCTGACAGAAGAAGAACGGGAAGAACGGGGAACGGACAAGCGGCTTGTGAACGTGGGGCAGACCCCGGAGGAATACGCCGAGAAAGCGTTGGCGCATTGGGAACAATCCCCCGTTGCGGTTGCCATGACGGAGAACAAAGCGGGTATCAACCGTGCGGCGGGTGCTTTCGTGATGGAGTGTATCAAGCTGGGGCAGACGGTAGACAAGCGCGACCCGGAACAGCTTATGAACGCCCTATACACCTACGTTGCACTCTGTACACAGGCGGGTATGCCTATGCTTGTAAAGACCGCTTGCCTTGCGTGTGGGCTGAATAGGCAAGACTTAAACAAGTGGCGCAAGGGAGAGCAGAGGGCAAGTGACCCACGGTATAAAGAGTTTGCCGATGCGTTTGAAGCAATCGTGGGAGCGGGGCTTGAAGCGTCTGCCGCGGCTGGTGCGGTTGACAGGGTGCTTACAATTTGGTGGCAGAAAGCTTACATGGGTATGACTGAAGCACAGCCGCAGCAGCAAGAGGTAGAAGAACCTTTGGGGCAGCGCGTCAATTCGGAAGATATTGTAAAAAAGTATTCTGGATTGCCAGATTGACGGGAGGAATTAATTTGGCAAAGAAAATGTATAGACCAGAAAGAAAAGTGTGCCGTATCTGCGGCAGAGAATTTCCAAACACGCATGAGTATTTTGAGTGGTCGCATAGGGAATTGAACTATCTCCAAACATTCTGCCGTGAGTGTTCCGTCAAACGAAGCAGAGAAAAATATGAGCGCATGATGCAAGACCCGGAAAAGTACGAAGCGTACAAAGAACGGGCAAGGCAAAAGGAACTTGAAAAGTTGAGGGCTGCGGGTGTGCAAGAGAAACAAGAGAAAACGGAATACGCCACCACGCCATACGCGATACGTCAACGCGAAAAACTCCACAACGATCCTGTGTTTGCAGAAGTAGCAAAGATACGTCGCGCTGTTCGTTCCTGTGTGCTTTCGCAAGGTAAAAACAATATCACAACAAGCAAATATGCAGAAATTGTCGGTATGCCGATGCGTGATTTGCACCATTACCTTTTGCAGACCTTTGAGGACACTTACGGTTATCCGTGGGATGGCGTGGAGAAAACCAACGTAGATCACATTGTCCCGCTTTGCACTGTTGAAACCTTGGAGGACAAGAAGAAACTGTTCCATTACACAAATCTGCGGTTAATCAAAGCCAGAGATAACCATGCCAAAGGGACAAAACTTGATTATCAGATTGGAGTGTGTCAGTGAACGTATTAGTAGCTTGCGAGGAAAGCCAGGAAGTATGCAAGGCGTTTCGTGCGCGTGGGCATAATGCTTTCTCTTGCGATATTCAAGAGTGCAGCGGGGAACATCCTGAGTGGCATATCATGGGTGATGCGCTGCTGTCCATTCTGGGGGGGGCGATTGTCCACTATGGACGGACAAACGCATGACGTTGACAAGTGGGATTTGATTATCGCCCATCCACCTTGTACCGACCTTGCCGTAAGTGGCGCACGTTGGTTTCCAGAGAAGCAGAAAGATTTACGTCAGCAGAAAGCTGTTGCGTTCTTCATGCAGATGATTTGTGCGCCAGCGGCAAAGGTTGCGGTTGAGAATCCCATCGGCATAATGTCCACCGTTTACCGCAAGCCGGATCAGATTATTCAGCCTTATGAATACGGTCATCCCGTCAGAAAGTCAACTTGCCTTTGGCTTAAAGGACTGCCAAAACTGATTCCTACAAACATTGTGAGCAGCGAGTATGACGAACACGGATTTTCAATCGGTGGTGCTTTGCGTTGGGCGTATGACGAAAACGGCAAGGTCATATCCTGGAACGATCCCCGCACAGCAATTATCCGCTCAAAGACTTTTCCAGGCATCGCCCGTGCTATGGCAGAACAGTGGGGTTGATATGCGCCACTACCACCACCACGGCATAGTCATGCGGGTACTGAAGTGTCCTGTGTGCGGGTATGTCACAAGGGCAAGCAAGAGGGCGGATCGCAGAACGGCTGCAGGGCATAGGAAAAGCCTGTGGTGTCCGTTCTGCAAGCAGAAACAACAGTTTATTCAGATTAGCAGATAGGAGGATAATATGGAAGATTACAAAATCCGTATGCAAGAGGAATACAAGCAACTGAAAGAGCGGTACAAGAAACTGCACAAGATGCTTGTCAAGTACGATGCGGGGACGCTTGACTTTGAACTGTCCTATCCCGTTGGGCTTCTCCGCGACCAGAAGTCAACGATGGGGCATTACCTCAACATTCTGGAAATCCGCGCCGAGATTGAGAATGTGCCGCTTGATTAAACTTTAATCATACCACGCACAACTTATCTTGTCAAACAGTATCTGTGGCGCAAATAAACGCGCTCTAAGCGGCTTTCTTTAGAAAAACGAATAATGACTTGGCAAAACAGAAAACCGCTTAGAACGCAAAATAATGGCTTGTAAAGGATGGTGAGAGGAAACGGCACGAATAGGGTTGATAGACGTTGACGGTCATCACTTTCCAAACCTCGCGTTGATGCGAATCAGCTCATACCACAAATCGCGGGGAGATACGGTGGAGTGGTGGTGGACAGACTTTGAACACTACGACATGGTGTATATGTCAAAGATATTCTCCGATGCGTACAGTGCGGATGTGCCAGAACCAATGAACGCAGAAAGGGTTGTCAAAGGTGGCACGGGATATGCGATTTCTCTTGTCGATGGCAAAGAGGTTTATGATAAACAGAAAGACCCGTCACTCCCGCCTGAGATCGAGCGTTGCCGCCCGGACTATTCCATCTATCCGCAGTTCTCGTTTGCCGTATCTCTCACCTCTCGCGGATGTCCTCGCGGCTGTGCGTTCTGTCACGTTGGAGCGAAAGAGGGAAGATGTGCCGTCAAGGTTGCTGATGTGTCCGACTTTTGGGATGGGCAGAAAGAGATAAAGGTGCTTGACCCGAACATCACAGCTTGTAAAGACAAGCGCGATCTAATGCGGCAATATATTGAGACGGGCACATGGATAGATTTTACGCAAGGCATAGATATACGGCTTATAAACGATGATGATATAGCCGATCTAAACCGCATGAAGATCAAGAATGTGCATTTTGCGTGGGATAATCCAAAGGACAATCTAGCAGACAAATTTAGACGGTTTACCGATGCGTTCAATATAAAGGATCACAGACGCAAGACGGTTTACGTTCTCACAAACTTTAATAGCACGATGGACGAAAACCTTTACCGTGTCTATACACTCCGCGATCTTGGCTATGATCCGTATGTGATGATCTATGACAAGCCCCATGCGCCAACAGAAATACGGCATTTGCAGAGATGGTGCAATAACAAGATAGCATTTAACGCTTGCCGTGATTTCGCAGAATATAACCCAAAACTTGCATAACACAAAAAAGCCGGTGGTATTTCTACCTCCGGCTTGATTGTTTGTGATGGGTTATTTGATTGTGGCGACGCTGACGTATGCGGCGTATTCATCGCTGTCAACAATTTTAATCGGATAGCCATAAAACATGGTATCAATATGCAACGGAATTTGTGCGCTTGCAGTTGTGCTGTTTTCGGTTTCGTTTAGAATGATGACTGTATTCTGCATCATGTATTGAACAAGCGTAGCAAACAGCGGAGCGGTAAAGCAAAGGGTTATATTATCTCGCAGAAAACCGCGATCTTCCATAAGGTTTGCCGTTGCCACGGAGTTGAACGCTATACGTTGTGCCTTATCAATTTGACTTTCGTTTTCGTCAAAGTGTGTCAAGGTATGCGCTCCCTCCCTCCTCTTTCCAAATCCTCATTGCCTCCATCGGAGAAACAGAAGAACACAAGGCGTAGTGGCGCGGGTGGGCTTTAATATATGCTTCGCGGTGCGCTCGAATTGCGTCTGTGATTGCCTTTTCTGCAATGTCGTTTTCTCTGTTTGACAGCTTGCACATTTCATTATATCCGATTAACTTGATAATAGATGGAAAGTTATCGGTTTCTTTGATGTAGTCAATGGCTTTTCTGTACCATTCGTCCCTTGTCATTTTGTTTTCCTCCCTCACGCCAGCTTTCGCTGTGCCGTGTCCCTGTTCCACTGTGCCTTTGACAGCTTGTTTTCTGCTGTGTGGATTTGGTTTTTAAGTGTCACGATCTTGCTTTGATACTTTTCAAACTGCTTGCTACCCGGCACTGTGCCAGCTTGCAGAAGCAACTGATAGTCAAGCTGTGCGTATAGGTCTGCTGTGCGGTCTTGCAGAAAGTCGATGTCGGCGGTGGCCTGTGCCAGAACGTGGCGCATCTTCTCCATCTCTGCGGCTTGCCGTTCCTGTTCCTTTGCCTGTCTCTCTTGCTCTTTCTTGAGCCGCTCCCGCTCTGCCTGTGCCTGTCGGTTGATCGCGTCCTGGCGTTTCTGCCATGCCAGCCTTGCCTTTTCCGCTTCAATCTGTCTGCGCGTTTCGGCTTTCGCCCTCTCCCGCATCAGCCGCATTTCCTCACGCTGTGCGGCTTGTTCCCCCCGGATGCGCTGCCGCTCACGCTCTGCTCTCTCTGCCTGGGCTTTCCGTGATGCCGCAGAAAGCAACTTGCAGATGCCCCATATCACAGCGGCGAATATCAGTACATTCATTGTGCAACTCCGTTTCTGACAACGCATTTACCGTTGACGTACTTGGAAAGCATCTTGCGCGTGTCGTTCTCCATGACAAGCGCGTTTGTTACGCTGTCAAAATAGTTTTGAACAGTAGGCCAATTTTCAATCGGCAGAAGAAACGCCTTGCTCCATGCCGGCGGCTGGCTCATACTCTGACCCGGTCGATAACATTCAACCTCAAAATAGAAATTGCGCTTGTCGTACCAGTCCGTAGCCGTGGCCTTAATGCCACCGCTCCATCTTTCAATCGTCATTGCTCTTTCTCCTTTCGTGTTTGGGGGTGGTTAGTTTTCCCAGAATGGTTTAGCATCGTCATCGGTCGCCTGGTCTGCTTTGGGATGGTTTTTAATGTACTCCCTGAGTGCCAGCCGAATATCAGATCCTGTGACTTTGCCTCCGTAGTATTCGATGATTTCTGGATCTTGGTTGCGATTGATCTTTATGGCTGCGGTGATGGTGTTCTCTGCCATCCATTTCTTTTTCTTTGCGCTGTCCGGCATCATGTTATCCTCCGTTCCTCCTGTTTAGGTAATCCCATCTTAGCACGACAGGATTACCTATGTCAACAGGATTTTTAAAATTAATATCCGATATTGTTTTGCAGAAACCAGTAGAAGCAGCTTGCCATGTTGGCGTAGGATACCACAAGCTTTTTGTGGTCTTTCGGTCTTCCGTCAGCATCCCAGTCACGGTACAGATGGTAGATGTGGTACTGGTTGCCATCCTTATCCATGCGACGGATCACCTTGTAGCACTTGCCCATGTCACAGAAATCAAGCACTTGCCTTTGCTTTGCCATGTTTACACCTCCTCCTCATCGTCATCGTTGGCCTCGTGCCATGCCTCATCGCACAGCAACTCCAGTTCGTTGATCCATGCGTCCAGCGTGTCGGAGTCAACCGGGAACATGAAGCTTTCCTGGAACTCAGCGTCAGAACCCTCCACGATGCTACCGATGGTCACGCTGTTGTCATCCCATGTGATCCATGCACCACAGTCTGTGTACTTGTAAACGTAGTGGTCAAGCTGGTCTGCTCTTTCCAGTCCTTTGCCTTCAACGATGTCATTGATGCTGTTGATAATCATTTGTGTGCCTCCTCTTTAATTTATCGTTGCCAGGGCAACTGCCCAAACGCACAACAGATTGTTATGCGCTTGGAATATGTCCCGGTCAAACTGCCAGCCTTGCCACATCGGCAGCGAACACCTGAACCGCAGAAAGCACATACATGGGCAGATTGTTGGAGTCATCCTCCGGGATCTCCCAACGGACAGAACCGTGCTTGCTGATTGTGGCAATCATGCGGTTTTTGAAGTAGGCACGATGTCCAATGATGCAGATTTGAAAAGTCACTTTTGCTTTTGCCATTGCAGAACACCTCCTATTAAGCATCGATAATGTCAATGCCGATCGTGCTGTCGCCGATGAAGAAGTCCACATAATAATCTCCATCGTTTTCGCATCCATCGACAGAACAGCAACCAGAGCCGCAGTCATCCAAGTGAGCAGAAAGCACGTTTCTGTACTTGTCAGCGCAGTCCTTGCACACACAAGCCCAAACGCCGCAGTAATCCTCGTTGCGCTCGTCGGTGAATTCGTCAAAGATCACCTTTTCACCGTCTTTGGTAATAACCAGCTTTTTCATTGCAGAAGACCTCCCAATATGATATTATGTATTGCAGAAATGGGTTAACCTCTTAGGTTTACCTAATTGTACTACGATAGGTTATCCCATGTCAAGCACTTTTTCGCAGAAAGCAGAAATATTTTTGCAGAAAGGGCAGAACACGCAGAAAGATGGCAGAAAGGCCGCAGAAAGGGCAGAACGACCGCAGAACACGCAGAAAGCACCTGACCGCCAGGGCGACCGACCGTGTGCGTGGGTACATGGGTACTCGCATACTGGTATGATGGTATCCTCATATCCAAGCATCCATGTACACATTGCATGACTGTATACAATATGCCTGATTGCATTACTGTATGATTGTATACAATTATACCATACGCTGCGGATCATGCCTTGCAAGCTTGCTATATTGCCTTGCTATCATGCAATCGCTTTACAAGGCTTGTTTTTCGCGTTTTACGGCGTTTATTGCCTTGCCTTGTGTATATGCCTTGTTTGGCTTGCCTTGCCTTGTATCGCGTTTTTGGCTTGCTATGGATATGTTGTGATATCCGGGCAAGGCTGGCAAGCTGTTTTTCGCTTGCTATGGCTTTATACGGTTTACAAGGTACATAGTACATTGGTACTTGTTATAGCTGGCAATCAACCAATAACAAGGGATTGCCAGCTATTGCAAATATCAATCT
>Ga0310690_10001510_pt1 | contig 41058 bp, 42 predicted proteins | sample AusTroGonzalo_MG_2_FD_207661 | JGI IMG/M metagenome (GOLD analysis project Ga0310690, IMG submission 207661) | Bovine rumen microbial communities from tropical cattle in Woodstock, Queensland, Australia - Gonzalo_04 (v2) (version 2) | ecosystem: Host-associated > Mammals > Digestive system >... | reverse complement strand
ATCCCACAAATCCCCGCGATTCCCACTTCCAATTTGTGCCATTTCCACCAAAATCCGCCCAGCATTTCTCACCCCTATGTGAATCTGTGCGCTCCGTGGCGCATGATTTCCCACAAAATGCACCACGAAATGCACCACGAAAACCACAGCAAAAAGAGGACCCTCCCGGGTCCTCTTTTTGCTTTCAATGATTTACCTTGCTTCCTGCAGGGTCATCCGCACTTCGGCCACTTTTTCGATGTTCCGCTCGTGGAGATACTCGTACATCTCCATCATTCCGGCCGGGACTTCGGCGCCTTCGTTCCTCGCCCGGTCGATCAGCGTCACCACCGCATCGTGCAGCCGGCTCATGTGCTTCAGCTCCTGCTCGGAAAGCTCCGCCCACATGCGCGAGAGCTCCGGATCGCTGTCCTTGTGCGACGCCGCGCATCTGGCGTACTTCATCGCATCCTCGATCTCTTCTTCGATCTGACCGGCCAGCTTCTTGATCATCCGCATGATGTCACCTCACGCGATCCGCTGCGCCAGCACGTTGACGTGCCAGACCGCCTCCACGCCCGTGCTCACAAACTGGATGCCGTCCGGCGAGGATCCGGGCGCGGGCGTCGCGTCGTCCTCCACCTGGATGTAGGTCGAGAACCCCATCGCCGCGCTGCCGCTCGCAGTGACGGACGCCTCGGTGATCGCGGACGGATCCTCCACTCCGTTCTTCACGAGCTGGATCCCCGCGACCCCCGCCGTTGTCACGCTCGCCACCGCGTCCACCTGGATCAGATAAACGCCCCGACGGTTTAGGTTGATCACGTTCCCCGACGGAGTCGCCACCGGCCCCTTGAGGACCTTGACGTTCTCAAGAGGGAAGAAGCCGCCCTCCGCCACGGTCACGCTGTCGCTGTAGATTTCAAGCATTTCGCTCTCCTCCTTTTTGAAATGCGGCGGGGAGATCGCTCTCCCCGCCTTGGCCCTTATACGCCCACCGGAGCGGGAACCGGTCCCGGATTGAAGCCGGGCCAGTAGGGGTAGATGTACCCGGGATAGTTCGCCGTCAGGCGCGGGATCCCGCCGACCGCCTTCTCAAGCTCCAGCTTGTTCACGCGGTCCTGCAGCGCCTCGATCTTGTTCTGGTCCATCTTCGCCGTGAGCCTCTGCTCCAGCCCGGCCAGCCCGAGCGCCGCGTCGAACTTGTTCTGCGCGATCTGCGCGCCGGTCTCCGCGGTCTTCTCGAGGATCATCTGCTTGATCTCGCAGCAGCATTCCCGGTCAGACGCCGCGTTCTGGGTGACAGCCAGATTGACTGCGCTGATGTCGCGCGCCAGCTCGCCGTATTTGTCCTGAAGCACGTTCAGCGTGTCGTGGAAGCTCTGGTTCGTCGCCGCCACGCCCTGCGCGGTCCCGGCGGTCACCGCGTTCATGATGTCCCGGTTCCCGTCGAGCAGGTTCGAGTACTCGAAGGACCCCTGTACCTGGTCCCTGGTCGCGGGCTGATTGTTCCCGCCGCCGAGGATGTTGCCGTTGAGCAGCGCGAGCAGCACGATGATGCCGAAGATCCAGATCATCCCGGAGCCGAAGCCGCCCATCATTTCATCGCTTGCCATTGTCGTTCTCCTTTGTGATGTATTATATCCTCCGGCCGTACGCTCCGGCTGATATTCATTTGATTCCCGCGCCCTTCAGCGCGCCGAGGACTTCGTCCGGGTCGATCCCGTTTTGCTCTGCCAGCGCGCGGAACGCCGCTTCCGCGTTCCCGCCGTTCTGCTGAACCATATCGAGCGCCTGCTTCACGGAAGGATTGTTCGCTGCCATCAGCTTCAGCATCGCGGAAGGATCCTTGCCCTTCATGCCGGCCATCATCGCCGTCACCATCTTCACCGCCTGCGCGATCCCCTTCGGATTATTCGCCGCCGTCCCGGCCAGCTTCTGCAAGATCGGGTTTGCCGCCATTCGTGATCACCTCCAAGAGATTTTCGATTTTCTTCAGCCTGCCGTCCAGCTCCGCGTAAAGGTCCCGCGCCTCGCTCTCCGGCGTCTTCTCCACATGCGGACTCAGATCGTACCCGTCGAGCGTCGCGTATCCCGCCCCGTCCGTCACCTTCAGCCATACCACCGGCTGCGTGGAGTCCAGGAGCAGGACCTTGCTGTTCGGGCCCATCGCGTAAGCCTCCGCACCGGCCTTCCCGTTCACGGACGTGATGTCCTGCGGCTTCGCCGTCTTCGGTACATATACGGGCCGCCCCGTGTAGGGATCGTACTGGATCTCGTAATCCGGCTGCGCCATTTTGCTTCCCCCTTTCGACAAAATATCATGTTGTTCGCTATTGAACTATTGCAGTACATATTATATCCCTTCCGCCCGCCCTGCTACTGAAGTGTTTTAGTATTTCTATTACAATATCTGACAATAATCGACAGCATAATAAAAAGGCCCCGGCATTCCTGCCGGAGCCCTTTTCCTGTGTTCACATGACCTCTCTCGCACGATACAGCATCACGCACATCTCCTCCCGCGTCAGCGGCTCTCCGAGCGCATAGTCCCCGTTTCCGCGTCCCCGGAGGATCCCCCGTGAAATGCACCACTCCACCGCGTCCCGGCTCCAGTCGTGGCATTCCGCCTCCCAGGGCTCCTCCTCCGGCTCCGGCTTGTAGATGTACCCGGCCCGGTTCGGGATCCCGAGGATCGCGCACGGATCGCGCTGCTGGTTCCCCCAGTCCCGCACCTCGAAATGCAGGTGGATCCCCGTGCTCCGCCCGGTCGTGCCCTCGATGCCGATCAGTCCCCCGGCCTCGATCCGCCGCCCGGCCTCGATCGCCCGCAGCTCCAGATGGCAGTAGTAGTAGACGTTCCCGTCGTCGCCGCCGACCGATACGTAGTTCCCCCACTCCCAGGTGCGGTCCCCGTCCCCGAGGTTCTCCGCCATTCGGGAGCGTAGGACGGTCCCTCCGATGACCGCCCTCACTCTCCTGTCCTCCGCGTACAGGTCCACGCCGCCGTGCCATACGCCGACGTCCCCCGTGATCGGATCCACCCGGTACCCGTACGGGGATTCCACAAGAAACTCCCCGTCAAAAGGCATCCTCATTCTTCTTCTCCTTTCTCTTTGCCCGCTTCATCTTTCATCTTGTGATACTGATTCGAGACTTTTTCTCCGATATTTGCGTCGTACGGATTGCTTGCCGGCTTCCAGTCCGGCCTGTATGCCGACCAGATCGCTGCCTTTTCTTTGTTCGTCAGCTTCCTCGTTTCGGTCGATCCGCCGAGCAGCCCCTGGGCCGCGCCCTCTCCGGAGGACAGCGGGATCCGCACGTTGTCAAGCGCTTCCTTCGCTTCTGCCTGCGTGACATTGTTCGACCCGGTGTTGTATTCCGAAAGCGTGTTGTAAAAATATGCCCACGCGTCCGCGGAAACTCCGTTGTCATACGCCGTCCGGAATTTCGTCCCTTCCGTCGAATTCCCGCTGTTCATGATCGTCTCCATCGCGATCGCCTTTCCTTCATCTGACAGCCCGGATTCCGCCACGGACATTCGCTTTTCCTGGTCCTTTTTTCCTGACAAGCTGGAGATGAAACCCCATGCCGCTCGCTGGTTCTCTCCGTATTCGTCTGTCAGCGTCCGGTAAAGCGCTGTGTTCTTTGCCGTCTGGTTTCCGAAGCCTCCCTCGACCCACTCGCGTCCGCCTTCTGTTCCCGTCGGCCCGAACGCGACGGACTGTGCCAGCGTTTTGGAAGTTCCGAACAGCGCTTCGCTCACCTGCGGCGCGTACTCTTCAAGTCCGAACAGACTCAGCACTCTCTCCGTGTTTTCTCTGTCCCTGTCGCTTGCCTCCGTATAATACGGATACTGCAGCTGATCCTTTCCCTCCTTGTTTTTGATCGTGCGGCCGCCGTTGTAAAGGTTTGTTCCGGTCTGCACAAGTTTCTTTATCAAACCTCCTCCAAAAGGAGGCGCAAGATACGTGAGCGCGCTTCCTCCGATCTCTCTCCAGATCGTTTCGGCTTTCTTTTCCGGCGCCCAGTCCGAATCGAAAGTTGCCTGATTCAGCTTCTCCAGCTTCGGAATCGCCGAACCTGCCGGGATCCGTCCGCCTCCAAAGATGGCGCCGCCGACAAACGGAAGTTCTTCTCCGATGTTTTTGACGATATTTTCCGTCACCTTGTAAGGGTTCGGCTTGTCTTCTTCGTCTTCCCATACAGTTTCAACCGCTCCGTCGGTCAGCATGTCAAAAAGGTTGTTCAGCTTTTTCCCGGAAAAGTCTCCGACCGCGTCGTTCAAAACATCCACCGGATCCAGCGCGGACCTCCGTCCGACCATCTTCTCGTACAGATCGTTGAAGAAGTACGCCCCGAGGAAGTACCGAAGCAGTGTCCACGCCACCGCGGCCACGGCCTGCTTTTTGTCCTTGTCCGTCCGGTACGCTCCCTTCGAGATGTCCTTGAACAGCACCGAGAACTCGTTGTTGACCTCGACCTGGAACTGCGTGAACAGCTTCGTCAGAGGATTGCGCGAGCCGAAGATCGTCGGCAGCGCCCCCTTCGAGCGGTCCGCCATGACGCCCGCCGCGAACTCGTCCGCCGCCTGCATCGCCGACTGCTCGTCAAGCCCTTGCTTCAGGTATTTGTTGTACGCCGCCCGTACGATAGCCTCGGACGTGAAGTTGTCGATCACGTTCATCGGCTTCGACAGGAAGTCCGCGATGTTGTCCGTCCATCCTCTGATCAGCGGGTCAACCCCGCGCCGGTTCGTCAGAAAGTCCGACCGGTCCACGAATCCGTCGCTTTTTGCCCGCCCGGTCATCGTGTCGAACATGCCGCGCAGCATATAGAAGTCCCCCGGCTTCTGGTCAAGGATGGCCGCCGCCTGGTTCAGCGGTATGAAGTTGGTCAATGCCGAACCGAAGTTTCCGACGATCATGTTCGCGGCGACCCGTCCTTCAAGCCCTTTCAGCCGGTTGTACCACTTTCTCCCGATCTTGTTTTCGAACTCTCTGTCGGCAAGCGGCGTCTTGTTCGCGAGCTGGTTGGTGTATTCGTCCAACCATGCCACGAAATTGCTCAGCTTGTACCTTCCCTTTTCGTTCAGATCACTGATCGCCGCCAGCTTAGCGTTCTCCGAGAGGTTTTCGTCCGCTTCGATTTCGTTGATCTGCTTCTTGATCCCCTCGTTCCCGAACTTGTACCGGATCTGCGTCCCCAGCGTCCGGAGGTTCCGGATGGCCGGCGTATAGTGGATCACATCGGAAACACCCTTCAGATACCCGTCGAAGCCCTGCAGCGCGTCGTAGTCCGTCGCGAAGCCCGTGCGCTCCAGCGCGTGCGAGAACCACGGTTTCCCGGGCTTGAACAAACGCGTCAGCCCGTTGATGGACGTCGGCAGCCCGTTCGCCTGGATGTCAATTCCGAGCATGTGCGCGAACGTCGCGAGGATGCCGTCGTTTCCGCCCATGAAGTGCGGGAAATACCCTCTCCGAACATTTACCGGCATGTACCCGTTCTCAACCAGTACCTCGTTCATCCGTGTGATCAGTTCGTTGTAAATCTTCTGGAATTCTTCGATCCCCTTTCTGATCTTTCCGTAATCCAGATTTGGGTTTTCGTTTCTGAACGCTTCGATCGCCGCTTTCCATTCCTCAAGCGTCTTGCCGTCGCGCACTGCGTTGTACCCGCGGGCAAGCTCCAGCACCCGAATATTGTCCTCCGCCTCGCCGAGGAACTGCACCGCAGCTGACTCTGACATCGTGTTTTCGTACTTTACTTTTCGCGACAGCCCGAGGTCATTGACGCGCTTGTTGTATTCCTTCTGAAATTTTGTCGCCGCGGCGCCCGCTTTGCTGATCGGCCGGATGTACTTGTCAATCATCGCCTCCGCGTCGCTCCCAAAAACGTCCCGGAAGTTCCGCATCGGCGTTTCTCTGTCATAGGCAAATCCGATTTCCTTGTCCTTCGCCGCCGCCGCGTTCGCGAGCAGCTTGTCCGCTTCGTCCCGCCGCTCCTTCGAGAGCCGCTTCGTGTACATCTCCCACGGCGCCGCGGCGTCGAGCATTTCCTTCTCCGCCTGCGCCATGTTCGTGATCGCGTCCATGCCCATCGCGTTCTGAGCGAAGGCCTCCCCTTCGGAGATCTGCCCGGTCGCGATTTTGTGCGCCAGCTCGAGGTCCTCCTCCGACATGATCGTCCTCGCCTTCAGGCTGGCGAACCGCTTCCGCGCGTCCTTCACCTTGTTCGCGAGCTCGATCAGGCCGCCGGCGTCCTCCGGGATCCGCGCCGCGATCTCCGCCTTCCGCGCTTCGCGCTGCTCCTGCCGCTGCCGGCTCTCGCGCACCGCGCCGGCGACGTACTCGATTTTGCCCTTCGCCTGCCGGATCGCGTCCCTCACGGCGCCCCGCGCGGCCGCCTGCCCGACGATGTCGATCCCCGTGGTTTCGAGGATCGCGTCTTCGTCCGCCGCCTCGCCTCTCAGCATCGCCTCGATAACCGGCCGCGCCACGTCCTGACGGAACTGCCTGAACTCCGCCGACTGCGGGTTCACGTTCCGCTGGATCGCCTGCAGCACGTCGCTCGCAAACTGCCGCTCGATCTGCATCGCCTTGCCCTTCGCCTTCTGCGTCATCCCCTCCTCGTCCCCGGCCTCGCTCATCGACCACCGGATGTCCGCCTTCGTGTCGTTGAACCTCTCCGACAGCGGGATCACGTTCCCCTCGTCATCGTATGTCACCGGATCTGCAGACTTCACGAGCCTGTTGTCCCACAGCACCGTCTCGTTGGTCTGTCGGAGCCCGTCGTACCCGAAGACCTCGCGGAATCTCTGCAGGTAATCTTCCGGAGCTGCGTCGGTATTCCTTTCAAGCGATCTCTCAAGAGAAAGCATGATGCTCATATCGTCGGAATTTGTGATCCAGCTACCCAGCTTCTCCAGCGCGTCATCACCTGCGGTCAGCCCGTACTCCTGCCGGATCTGCAGCACCTGCTCCGGCGTGATACGATGATCGTCGCGGGTGGCGATCCGGTCGGTCATGATGTAGTAGGGATTGACGTCTCCGTATCCCTCTGCCTTGCTTCTCATGGGCGAGAAGTAGAAGCCGTATCCGTAAGTCCCGTTCTGCGATTTGTTGATATCGAAAACGGTGAACTTCGCCGTGGTCCCGTGATAGTAAGGTTTCCTCCTTCCGTTCGGCAGGGTCATGGCGCCCGCAGCTCTCGCTGCTTCGTCCACCATCCGCTGCGCGGTTTCGGTGTCACCGGCCTCCACCGCCTCCATGTAGTCAGCATCTTCCGCCGCCGAGATCGAAAACCGCTTTTCTCCCTCTCCATGCACCTCCTCATAATGCCTGACGTACTTGTCAATGAACTCCTCCGACGCGGACGGCAGCTCGTTCGCCCCGCCCTCGTACTCGGAGAGGATCCGCTGACACTCCTCCATGTTGAAGTCCGGCGTCACGGCCCTCTGCGGCGCGCCGTTCCCGTCGTTGTCGTACATCTTGTAGTCGATCAGCGTCTTCCAGTAACCGTCGGTGGACCCGTCCGGCTGCAGGGAGAAGGTCCCGTCCCCGTTGTCAACGAGGAATTTCCAGAACTTCGGCAGCCGGTTCTGCTCCGCGCAGAGCTTCAGATACCGCTCCGCGTTCTCGCGCCCGCTGACGTTGTAGTCCCAGTAGTCCTCCGGATAAAGGTTCCCGTCCTTGATCGCCTCGGTTTCGTATCCGCCGTTCTTCTTCCGTCCGGTGATCCGGCGCTCGTTCTGCTGGTTCGTGTAGTCCTCGAATCCCCGGAGGGTCTTCATCTTTTCGAGCTCTTCCGTGCTCCAGCCGGACTTGTGGAAGGGAATAATGTAGTCGATCCGCGGGTCCGCCATCGCCGCGAGGATGTGCGCGTCGTTCATGCCCACGAGGATCGTGCCGACGTTCTCGGAATACCGGTCTCTCACCCGCATCGCCTCGTTGAAGTCCATGCCCTCAGTGGAGGAGAACGTCAGGTTCCCGTTTTCGTCGATCCCGCCGATCAGCGAGAGGTTGATCTTGATCCCCGTGTCGCCGAACGCCCAGGCGAAGTTCGGCACCTTCGTGTAGGCCTGCGCCGGCAGCTTCTTCGCGCTCATGTCGAGGATCGCCTGCATCATGTCGATCAGGTGCGGCGTCTCGAAGTCGGAGAACGACTGCACCCTCACGCCGCCGATGCGGATGATCTTCTCGATCTTACCCTTCGTCAGCTTGTTGATATCCCCCCGGTAGTCGGTTCTCAGCTGCACCACCTTCGGGTTGTTGGTGCCTTTTTTGTTCATCGCGTCGATGAAGTCCTGATAGGTGTCCGGATGTTCCTGTCTCAGCCGCTCCAGTCCGTCCGTCGTGGTCACCTCGTCGAGCGCCGGAACGTATTCGCCCTTGTAGCTGTCCAGCCATTCCGAGGCGAATTTCCCGAGATGCCGCCGCCTGGATTCCACATAGCAGATGCCGCACGGTGTCTTGTACCCATCCTCCGCCATCATGTTCGCCAGATCGATCAGATCCTCCGGCATCATCACCCGGTTCCCCAGCGCGTGCTGGATTTTGTTGAAGGTTCCCTGATACGTCAGCCGCTTCGCGCACAGCGTGGACGCGTCCAGCGTGACCACATACTCCGCGTTCGGTTTCATGAAGACCTGGTTGTCCGCCGCGTCGTAGTCGAGACGATCCCGGTCTCCGCCGATGATCGCCGCGATCGAGTTCACGTTGTCGATGTACCGCTTCGCCTGCCTCTGCGTAAATCCCGCGTCCATCAGGTTGTTCATCACGGTCATCTTGTCCGTATCGTTCCAGGACGTGTAGGAGTACCGGATCTCCGAGCCTCCGCGCAGCGTTTCCGTCAGGACCTCTCCGTCCTCCGTCTCTGCTGCCGGCACCGCCTCCCGCCCTTCATAGTTCTGTGCTTCCTTTGGCGACAGAGAAAGTCTCTCCTCCCCCTTGACATCCACGCCCGGCTGTGATACAATGGGAGACGGAGATGTTGCAGATTCGTTTTGGACGTATAGTCTCGGGGCATTCGCATCGGACGACTGCAGGTCTCCATTTTTGCTTGTCCACGCAGAAGCGATGGTCAAGCGTTTTCTTTTTGCGTGCGGTTTGCTCAGCATTGACGTGTCAGCTTCTGTATATGACGCCCTCCTCCCCACGAGCCTCTTCACCGCCCGGGAGATCTTTCCTTCGGCCTCCTCTTCCTCCACCGTGGTCGCCTCGATCCCGCGCCCGGTGGATTCCATCTCGGCAGCCAGATCTTCGGCCGCTCCGTACTCTTCCTCGGTGATCTCGCCCTCGTCGAGAAGCGTCTGCATCCGCGCCAGATATTCCGCGGCCGTCTCGCCCGTCGCCGCATCTACCGGCTGCGCCTGCCCGACGATCTGCACCCCGGACGTGTTCTCACCCGCCGGAAGCGTTTCGCCCGCCAGAGAGGCTTCTCGCGCGTCCTGCGCAGCCCTCTCCGGATTCTCGTTCGCACGCCCAACGTACTTGTCGATCAGCCCGATCACGTTTTTAATCTTCCGAACTTCGTAGTCCGTGTAGACGCCCTTCGCATCCGCCATGTCGATCACGAACCGGTCGAGAACGTCGCGCAGCTTCTTCGCCACGGAAGCCTCCTCCCGGCAGATCTCCCGGATGGTCCGCTCGTCGGAGAGGTTCTCGCCGATCCAGTCCGCCAGGATCTCCTGATCGTAGTACTCGTCCGACTGCACCTTCCCGGTCGCCCGTTCGTAGAGCGCCTTCATCTTTTCGCGCTTCGCGATCCAGTCCTCACCCTGCTCCGCGGAGCGCGTCTTCGCCCTGTCCATCAGCGCGTCGTAAGCCTCGGTGCCTTCCAGCCCGTGGGTGAATTCGTGCCCGACCGTGAACTCCGTGCCCTTCTTCGCCTTGCTGTTGAGCCAGATCGTGTTCGTTTCGGGATCGTAGAACCCGTTCTTCACCGCGCCGTTCTTCGCGTCCTCCGTGAAGAACTCCACGTTCCGCCCCGTGCGTTTCGCGTACCGCTCCGCCTTCCGGATGGTCTTCTCGTCCACCCCCTGCCGGATGCCCGTCGCCCGGGTCAGATTCCCCTCGGCCTCCGCCTTCGCCACCGCGTCGTTGATCTCCGCCTCTTCCGCCGTCGGCGTCAAAGTCTTTACCGCCGGCTCCGTCCCGAACCTGGCTTCCCCGGAAGTCTCTGCTTCCGCGGCCTCCGCCCCGGTCGGCAGCTCGATCCCTTCCGCCGGGGTTTCGTCAGTCGAAGCCCCGGCGGCTTTCATCTTCTCCTTCAAACGGCGGGCTCTTTCCGCTGCCCGTGCCGCCTCGATGTCCGCGGACCTGTCCGCGTTCTTCTGCGCTGTTCCAACAGCCCCAATGGCTCTGTTGTAACTCCATGCGGAGAGATACGCCTCCCCGCCCATCCCGAAGCCGCTGAGAAAACCTCCGAGGAAGTCGATCCCCAGCTCTCCGGCCTTGTCGATGAATGCCGCCCGGAACGCGTCCCGTTTGCTCATCCCGTTGTCTTCGTACGCCCGAACGGCCTGTTTCCACTCGCTCTTGTCGCTGGCCAGCAGAATGTCGGTGAACAGATTACCCAGTCCGGAAGCCAGCTCCTCTGATCCTTCAAAGGCGCCCTGCTTCATGATCTTTTTGAGTCCGCTCTCCGTCCAGTCCGACTCAAAGAGGTTTTCGATGGAATACTTTTCCGTCGCGTATTCCCACGCGATGGCGAGCAGGCCCTCTCCGAGCGCCGCGTCGTCACTCAGCCCACGCGCCTTCGCATCCTTGACGGCGTCGGTCATCACGTTGCTGGCCATTCCGATCCGTCCGAGAAACTCACCGAGCTCCACAGTGCGTTCCGCCTGAGCCAGCGCGTCCGCGGATACCACATAGGGCGAGGCTTTTGCCGTGTTTATGATCTGGTTCGCCTGCCCCATATCCATCCCGCAGAGGGAGGACGCCATGTTCGCCGCGAGGAGCGCATTCCAGGAGGAGTCCAGCATGCTGAGCCCGGTCCCGGTCAAAAAGGTCACCACGTTCGAGGCGGTCTCTTTTACTTTGTCGGATGCGCCCATCCTGTCAAGCAGATCCGTAACATCTTCGGATGCCCGCTCCGTCAGGCCTTCTCTCGCAGCGCCGTGTACGGCGTTCAGACGGTTGTACGGAGCGTAGACGTCCACCGGCTTGTTGTACAGATACCGATCCGAAAGCGCGGCAAGGTTTCCGGCCCCCTTGAACCCTGCGCCGAGAACAGTGAGCCCCGCTGCTGCCAGCGGATGTTCTTTTCCAAATTCCTGCGCCTGCCCCTCCATTGCTTCCGTGGCGCTTTTTTCGAGCTCCGGCTTCAACCATTCGAGGTATGCGTCCGCGTCTTCCCGGCCTTCCGTGTTCAAGATGTAGTTGTAGGTTTTACGCTGCATGTCGGACATCTGATCGATGTAGTCGTACCAGTACCACGCCAGCACGTCGGAATCACCGGCTTTCAGATATCCGTTTACCCTGTCCGGAATATTGTATACGCGCGTCCCGTTTACGGATCCCGCGTCAAAGTCTTTGGCGCCGGACGGCGCGAAGGTGGAGTTCTTCTCGAAATCCTCCGCCGTCGGGATCATGGTATAATACCACTCCTCCGCCTTCTTTGCGTTTTCCTCCGCCTTGAACGAGTCGATGGTCAGCCCGATCGCGTTCTGATCCCAGGCGTCGATCTCCTTGTCCAGTTCCGCAATCTGCTTTTCCAGTTCCGCGGCCCGTGCTCTCTGGTCCACGTCGTCTACGATCTTCAAACTTTCCTGGATGGGAAACAGCTCGTTCAGAAGCTCCGTCCGCTGATCGAGCACGTCTCCCAGCGCTTCCTCACGGTTTTTTCTCCCCTGTCGGGAATTTCCCTTCTCCTCGATGGCCGCCTTCGCGTTCTGCAGCGTCTGCCTGGCCGCCTTCCAGTTCTCCCTCGCCTCCGTGAAGCTGGTAGGCATGGACGGCTCTTCCGTTCCGCCCTCGTTCGTCCCTGGCGTCGTCCTACCGCCGGATCTGACCCGGTCCCAGGCTGCGCCGATATCGCTGTAATCTCTGCCGCGGAGCGCCTCAGGAACAGCTTCTTCCTTCGCCCTCTCCGCCGCCATCCCCGCCGTGTAGTTCGCGACAGCAGCCGCCATCCTCGGATCAGCGCCTGACTTCCCGTTCATTTCCCTCCGGACCTCGTCCGAAGACAGGGAACCGAACGCGTTTCTGCCATTTTTCCTTTCCGCTTCGACAGGATCCTCCTTCTCCGTAAGCCGCTGAAACATGCTGCCTTTCAGCGTGTCCGGTTTTTCTTCGACCGTCTTGCTTTCGGAAGGCGCGCCCGCGGAAATTCCCGTCAGCCGCTCGTACAGACTGACGCGGTCCGGCTCCTTCTTTTCCTCTTCAGAAGCAGAAGCTCCGCTCGCCCCGCTCCAGTTCCCGACCAGTTTGTCGTATTCGTATAAATCCCACGAGGACAGGGTCCCTCTCACCCTGTCCTCTTCCTCTTTGTCCTCTTCTTCCTTTTTGCTGCGGTTCCTCTTCCACGCTTCGTATCCAGCCCAGTCAGCCATGTCTTCCTCCTTGTTCAGCGGAATTGATTTACCTGTCCACGTTCACGGGTACCGCAGGAGTCGTGTCGTCCGGGATCGGCGTCGTGACGATCCCTCTCCGTTTCGTTCCACCGGCCCCGCGGTATTTGTTCCGATCCTGGCTGAATGCCTGATCGAGCAGCTCGTCCACGATGGAGTCCATGTCTTTCTTCTTGTAGCCCTTGAGCTTCTGCAGTTCCTGCTTCATCTTTTCCCGGGTGGAGTAGGCCTCGTTTCCTGCGGCGCGCTGATCCATCATAAAGGCGATCCGGTCCTCCAGCTCCGCCCTTACCTCCGCTGTGCCCATGCCCGCGAATGTGAAGCTCTTCGCGTTTGCCGCCGCTTCGTCCGCCGTCTGCTTTCCTTCGATGCCTCCCATGTCCGGCGTCATTCCGAGCATGCTGGCGGCCTGATAGTAGGTATCCATGTCTCCGGCTTTCAGCGCCGTTTCCATGATCGCAACGAGATTGGACGCCGAAGGGCCTGCCGTCCCCGTCGTCCCGGAAGACGTATCCCTGTACAGCTTGTCGATCTGCGCCTGCTGGTACGCGCGCTCGAGCGCCCGGTCCTCTTCCGTCGGCATGTTCGCGTAAGTGCTGGCGATCTGCGCCTCCTTGGCCTGCCGCTCCAGCGCCTCCATCGCCCGCGCGGTGCTCGCGTCGATCCCGAGCGCCTCGTAGCCGGAGTAGTCCCCGACCTTCGCCCGCTCGGAAGCCCGCGCCAAAGCGTCGTCGTACTCCGCCTGCGCGGTGTTGATCCCCAGCGCGTTGAGCCGCGAGTAGTCGCCGTATTTCGCCGCGTCCCCGGCCCAGTTCCGCTCGTCCTCGCGGACCGTCCGCTGGTTCGAGATCTCGTCGAGCCACTGCCCGTAGTCGAACGACCGGTCCGTGTTGTACTGCCCGAGCTTCGTCTTGTAGAGGTCCATGTCGTCGGATCTCAGCGCCCGGAGCGTGTCGACGTCCTGCTGCGCCAGCTTCTGCTGATCGAGCCAGGTCCCGTAGTCGAACGACCGGTCCGCGTTGTACTGCGAGAGCTGATCCTGATATTTCGCGTAGTCGTCGCTCTCCAGCCCTCTCAAAGCGGACAGGTCGCTGAGCTTCATCTGGTATTCCTGCAGATACCGGTTGTACGCGTCCTTGTACAGCTCCGGGATCTTGTCCGCCATCTGCGAGGCGTAATAGTCGCCGGCCTGGGACGCCGCCGTCATCGCCCAGGAGGATGGCATCCCGCCGGTCATCGCCGCCGCCTCCCCCATCGCGTTCGCCGTCGCCCGCTGGCCCTCCCTGGCGTACTGCTTCTGATAGGCCGAGTATACCGGGTCCGTCTTCGGGTCGTACGAGAACTCTCCCCGCCCGAGGATCCCCGCGATCGTGTCCTGGATCTGTGGATCGTACCGGCTCTCGTAGGTTGGCGCCTGCCCTGCGTAGGAGTAGGGCTGCCGGTTCATCTGCGCGTTCAGCGCCTCGTCGATCCGCCCGGCCCAGTTGTCGTCCCACGTCGGAGCGTCCCCGTAGCTGAACTGGTTCGGGCTCATCGGGTTGAGCTTGAAGGATCCGCCGTCCCCGCCGCCCGTGTAGCCGCCGTAGGACGAGCGCACGCTCTCCGCGCCCTGGTTGGCCAGCGCCCGCAGCTCGTCCGTGGTCGCGTTTTTGTAGTCCGTCTTGTAGCTGATCAGGCTCATGCCCGCGTCCGGATTCTGCCGCGCCAGATTCAGATCGGCCTGCGAGAACTGCTCCCCGAGCCCGCTCTCCTCCAGCGCCTTCATGAAATCGTCGTAAGTGTATGTCTTCGCCATCTCTTCCTCCTGTCAGATTTCAGATCCCGAGTAGTTCTCGCGCACCAGCGAGTACAGCCTCCACTCTCCGACCCCCTCGAGCCGGATCCGGAAGTGGTCGCTCCGCCGCGGGATGATCGGCAGATACCAGCTCCGCTTCACCGTGGCGGTCAGCGTCTTCACCGTCTCCCAGCCGCCCTGCGTGTCGGAGGGCGCTCCGGCCCGCCCGGAGTCGAACTTGATCTTCACGATCAGGGAAGCGCCCTCTCCGAGCTCGCCTCTCAGCTGCAGCTTCGCCGTCCCCTTCCGGTTCGGATCGTTCTCGACGAAATCGTTCGTCTCGACGAAGGATTCCATGTCCTCCTCCGCCGCGGCTCCCGTCGGCGCTGCCGCCAGCCCCAGACCGAAGAGCTTCCCGGAAGCCCCGCTCCCGATCTTCGAGGAGAGCATCCAGAGCTCCCCGCCCCAGAACGCGAAGCCTTCCGCGCCGAGCGTGTCCTCCCGGTGCCACATCGCTCGCCTGGAGTCCCAGACGAAATGCTCGTACTCCGCAGGCGTGACCCCCTCGTGCTTCATCACTACATGATATTTCAGCCCGTCCGAGCCGCCCGCTCCGCCGGAGAACCGGTCCGTGCCGAACGCCTTCGAGATGTTCTCGGGCACTCCGCCGGCGTAGGCCACGATCCCCGAGCGCGAGAGATAGTAGAGCGTCTCCCCGGCGATCGCCAGCGTCTTGTGAGATCCTTCCTTTACGCCCATCGTCGCCGATCCCATCAGCTGGAAGTTCGACGGCCGGCTGCCGTACACCTTGTAGATGTGCTCCTCCTTGAAGAAGACCGGATAGCCGAGGTACGAGCAGCACGCCGTGAAGTCCCCGTCCGAACCCGCGTCCACCGCGTAGCTGTCCGTCGATACTCCGTCGAACACGTTCCAGTTCTCCGGATCCCCGAGCTTCGAGGCGTAGATCGTATCCTTTTTGCATCCCCAGCACCGGTTCTCGTTCACGCAGACGAAGTCCAGATCCGGGACCTCCCGCGCCAGCGTCAAGCTAAACGTCCCCGTGATCTCGAACGTGTTCTCGTAGAATCTCAGCTCGTCCCCGTCGATCTCCCGAATGATCGGCGTCTCGTCGATCCCCGTGCCCGTGATGTGGACCGCGTCCCCCACCTTGAAGGAGAGCGACCAGTCCCGCCCCGTGCTTTCGATCGTGTTTTTCTCCGCTTCCTCGCCCGCGTAGGTCCCGTCCTTGATCGTACAGACCGCCGACACCGTGGCCCCGAGGCTTTTCACCGAGTGCGAGCTGTCCGCCACCGTGATCACGATCTTGTCCGGCCACACGAGCAGCCTCCGGCCCATCGCCGCGAACTGCTTCTCGCCCTCCGTCACCGACGTGACCAGGGAAGGGCCCTGCCCGTCCATGCGGTCGTGGTAGAGCGCCGCGCCCTCCACCCACCACAGGCCCTCGAGCGCGTAGATCCCGTGCGGGCTCGTCACCGTCCGGTAGGCGTACCGCCCTGGCCGTGTCCCCATGACGGGATAGTAGTCGGAGACCATGTTCCCCTCGTCCCAGATCGTGCCGTCGCCGGCGCCGATGTTGTGGTCGTACCCGGAAAACACCTCCGTCCTCGCCTTCCGGATCCCGTCGCGATAGGGAAGGGAAGGCAGGTTTGTCAATGCCATCTCGTTCCTCCTGTATGACGAAGCCGCGGCCGACGCTCCCGGCAGTCAGTCGCGGCCCGCTTTAATCTTCGTCCGGAATCGCCTTCGCGTAGATGTCCCCGTCCTCGTCCGTCTCCGCTTCCTTCTTCGCCTTCACGACTGCGTTGTAGACGGACAGGATCATCTCCTGCGCCAGCGTGATCCGCGCCCTGGCCTGGTACCCGCGCACGCTCACGTCCTCGAGCGCGTCCCAGCCCCGCTTCAGCTCTTCGATCAGCTTGTTGTAATCCATGTGGCCCTCCTCAGGTCGAGACGATTCTCGTCCCGTTGTAATAGATCCCGTCCGAGCAGAAGATGTAGCAGTCTGCAGGGACATACTGCGGCGCCCAGTTCGGATCGAATGCGATCGACCCCTGTATACGCACCGGAAGCCCGTTCGCGCCGCCGTCGTTCAATACGATCTGCCGGTCCGCGTGAAGGTACATGAGATCTCCCGCCTCAAGCGACATCGAATCCCCCGCCTCCAGCTTCATCGCACAGTATCCGCCGTCCACCTGCGCCGGCGTCTCGATCACGAAGGCGTACCGGTCCTGGCTCAGCGTGGAAGCCTGCTGATTGTCCCGCGTGTGGATCTGCGCGAACGTGTTTCCATTCGCCGACGTGTACGTCAGATAGCTCACGGAGTCACCCGCCGCGTCCGCCTTCAGCTCGATGTTGTCTCCGTTGATCACCGAAGATCCGGCCGTCTCCAGATCCGTGAACGTCACCGCCCCGTACACTGCCACCTCGTCCGCAATGAGCTGCAGCATGTCCGAGGTCAGAGTCATCGTCGCCGCCGAGGTCCCCGACGCCACCACCCAGTCGATCCGGTCCGCCTTCTGCGATACCAGCGACAGCGCCCCGTTCGGGTCGAAGACCGCCGTGTTGATGGAGCTCACCGTCTGCTCGATCGTCGATCCGCTTCCGTTGAAATCATCCAGCCGCGTCGAGATCGAAGTCGCCGTCTGCTCGATCGTCGAGGAAGACCCGTTAAAGTTGTCGAGCCGCGAAGTGATAGACGTCGCCGTCTGCTCGAGCGTCGAGACGTTCCCCTCGAGGTCCGTCACCACGTTCATGATCGGCCCGCCGATTTCCTCCCCGATCTCCTTGAGCGCCGCCTCGTTGAAGTTCTGCTCCCCGAGATTGAACAGCGTGTACCGCAGCTGCTCGAGCAGCATGTAGAGGTAGTTCGTCACCCGGTTCATCCGCTCCTCGATCGGGATGTTCTGATCGAGGAGCGGGAACCCGGCGTCCGCCGAAAGAAAGCTGCTCGGCATACCTTAACCCTCCGGATCGTCGAGATCCTCTCTCCAGTCCGAAATCGTCGGCACAACGGTCGTCTGCTTTTGCACCTCCGGCAGACCGGCCAGCGCCATCAGGATCGACAGCACCGCGCCCATCAGCCCGGCAGACAGCGCCGCCAGCCAGTTCACGTCCCCGATCACCACGGCACCCGTGCCAATGTGGGCGAGCATCGCCTGCGCGAAGGTCCGCAGCGCGCGGATCCCCGCCGCCCGGATCCATTTCTTCACATCCATCATGTCACGCCTCACTTTCCGTCGTTGCCGGTTCTCTCCAGCATCTTGTAGATGTTCTTGATATCGTTCTCCGCCACCGGGATCCTCTGCGCGAAATTGTTGTGCTCGCGCACCTCGCGCGTCAGCTCGTCGATTTTCGTGTTCACCACCGCCTGGTAGGTGTCGATCTTCGCCTCGAGCTTCTGGTCGCTGATCTCCGTCTGCCGTCTGAGCTCCGTCAGAATGTCGTCGTTGCCCTTTTTCACCGTTGATACGACCGTGATGATCGTGCCGATCAAGGCCACCAGCGCCGCCCCGACCGCTCCGAACGCAGTCCACATGATGTCTCCCCCTCCTTCTTCCGGGCGGACCGTCTCCCCGGCCCGCCCGCTTTTTGCTCCCTTCCGTTGCTGACTTAAAGATTTCTTTAAATCAGCTTATCAATCCGCTGATAAACTTCCAGATCATCGGAGCAAGATACTGCTTCGAATATTCTTCCGTGGGATGTACCCCGTCAGGATTTACATATCCGGAAGGTGTCAGCGTCCACATTGCCTTAAATGTGTCAATGAATGGGCAGAACCCGCTTTCTTCCGTAAGATTCAGAACAGGCAGACAATAGGATTTCGCCACATCGTGAATATATTCGGAATATACTTCCTGTTTGTTCCCTGCCGTATTTGGATATATGTTATACGTTCTGAGCGGAAGGAGGACACAGATTCTCGCTTGAGTGAAATTATTTATCAGATACTGGAAGAAGTAGTCAACAGCGGGTTTGAAATATACGGTTTTATCTGTCTCTCCGCTTTCACCACCGAGCGGAATATTCTGGATATAATCGTTTATCCCGCCGAAGACAACGACAAGATCGTATGTATCTTTATTTGCAATTCCTTCCATACGGGAAATAAAGTCGTTCGCCTGATTATTGTATCTTGCCACAAATCCAGTCGCGTGTTGAGACGAATTCGTAACCTTCGATAGTGTAAACTTTCCTTCGTCAATCAGGTCTGTCACCCACTTCTTGTATTCTCCATATGCGTCAGACGAAATGCTATCACCAAGTACCAAAACCTTCTTGTCTGTATAGTAGTCAACCAATCCACTCGCCTTTTTTACCGTAGATACAATGTCGAAGGAATTAGCATTCCACTTGATTCGATACTTGATGTTATAGGATGTGATGGATCGTTCTGACTTCATGTTGGACAGTCTAACGTAGCGAGTACCCGACGGAAGTGTGACGGTGATCTTTTGAATTGCCGTCGATGCGTTGGTACCACCATAGTCAGCGATGTTACTGCCGTTAATTCCAAGAAGAGGCTGCCTGTCCGTATCATAGAAGCAAAGGCCACCAGTTCCATACGCAAAGCACTTGAGAAACACGTTTCCTGTTGGATATATATCAATAAAATCTGTACATTCCCAAGATGCGCTTGCCGCTGCTTTCCCATTGGCAAGAATTAGATACCCGTCTATCACATCTGCGGAAGTTATCTGCCGTAAATAGGTATCATCGGTGTCGTTTTTATAATCTACTGTGTTTTTATAAAAATTGTGTGGTTGTATTTTGGCACTATTCTTGATACTCACCTCGCATGAAAATCTAATATACGCCGTACCATCCGGAGCAGTAACGATATAGTCTTTAAGTCCGGTACTTCCTGTTGCGTCCGGATCATCGATCCCGCTTATAAACGCATCATTTTCATCGAAAAATCCGATGGACGCTGTCCCATACATATGGGTTGTTATTTTTGCGGTAAATCCATTTGTCGCAGGAAACTTGTTCGAAATCGCAAAATTTTCTGAATCAAGAACGCCTCGTGTAAGGTTTACATAATAACCGCTTTCCATCGTTAGGATAAATGGATTAACGGTAGCTGATAAAACATCAACGCGTTCATTTGTATCCGCTATATCTTCCTTGTTCTGTGCGACAAGAGAACGATATAGATCACAATGACTGTTTGTCCACGTCTGCACATTATCCGTGGTCAGTGTTGTGCCGTCTGTTGGTATAACACACAAACGAATATATTTCGCGTTAACAGGGGCATATTCGTTGGTTCCGAATTCCCCAGTAAAATATTTCCAGTCTCCGCTTGTTTTGTTGATAGAACCATTGGCTGCGACTTTACCAAGATATTCCGTTTCACTATAATAGGCAACAGTAGCGCGGCATCCGTCGTAAAGATAAACATAAGTGCCAACAATGTACGCATTGCTTGGTGAAACAGATCCGTTTCCTCCGCTATTGATTTCACCAGATGCGCTAAATAATCCTTTCGTCCATCCTGTCAAAGTATATTCGTCATATACTGCCGAATATAAAGCATTCTTTAAATCAGCAACCTCCGCACCGACCGTTCCGTCCGCGTAGGTGCCGCTGCCGTCAAACGCCACGTCACCGGCGCCGAGCGTGACCGCGCCGATCTTCCCGGCGACGGAGGTCACCGCCTTGTCGTCGTTGATGACCGTGAAGTTTGCGCTCTTCGGCGTCGTACATCCGGACGTCGAGCAGTTGATCAGCGTTCCGACCTGCGTTCCGCCATTGGACTCAGAGTAGAATCCATACTGTCGGTTGATGGCGATGCAGTTCACGAACAGGCCCTCGATCGTCGCTCCGTTGAGCCGGAAACCTCTGCCGGAACCCTTCCCGACGGAGACGCACCCGTAACAGGCGATCTGCCCTCCGACGCCGCCCTCGGAACCCGCCGGATCGCCCGTGTAGAAGAAGTCGGCTTCGGTGTTGTACCGGGAAAGGACATTGTACGCCGTGCAGTGCGACCCGACCGCCGGAGTCACGCCGCCCCCTCCGTTGTACTCATACAGACCGCCGTACAGCGTGATTTCGCACCGCTCGTGGTCGGAATACCCGTCGTCCACGTTGTCGTGCGCCCAGCAGTCGAACAGGAAGCAGGTGCTCTGTTTGGCGAAAGCGTCACCGGTCTTTTCCCCGTGCGCGTTGAAGCCGTCGCCGGAATTCGCGGTATAGAATACCCGCGCCGCTTCGCACCGGTACAGTTTTGCGCCGCAGTTTCCGTCCCACATAAACGCCGACGCCGCCCGCACATTGACGCAGAAGCAGTCGGTCAGCACCGGCGCGACGATGTCCGTCAGATCGATCCGCTGATACTTGACGCCGATGCCCGTCATTTTGATCGTCATGGAGCGTTTCTTGTTCACGAAGACGGACCCTCCAAACGACGCGCAGATGGGATTCGCCGCGGAAACAGCCTCCGGACGGGAATAATACAGAATATGGTTCGTGCTGTCGTAGAACCATTTGTACCCGGACGCGTTCTCGATTTCCGTCAGCGCGTTTTCAAGCACCGAAGACGTGCATACCGTGATCTTCGTGTCTCCGCACCGCGTCGCCTTGCCGCGCTGGAGGGAGTGGCGCTCTGCCGTGCTGATTTCCGTCGCGGCATCCGGCACGTCGTCCTGGAAGATCCAGATGTTTTTGTCGTCAAATGTGCCGGTGTATTCCGCCGCATAAACCTTTGTGTACCCGGTGACCGCGCTTTCCGTCGTTGCGATAACGGACCTCGGCCCGTATATGACAGGCAGCGCGTCCTTTACCGCCGGAACGATTTCGATGCTGTCCTGCGCATAGGAGAGATCGATGGCCTGATAGTACTTTCCGCCCCCGACAAGGATCTTCGTCGCCCCCGCCTGAAGCGCGCGGTTGAACGTGGCGAACGCCTTCGACAGGGAGAGCCCGCTGTTGTCGTCGTAACCGTCCGTCGCCACATAATAGGACGTCGGCATATTCCCGAGGGCCTTCGGCGTCAGCGTGTACGCCAGCGTGTCCGATCCCTGATAGACGCTGATCCGCATCCATTTTGCGTTTGACGGGATCAGTTTTTTGCCCGTGTATTTCTGCGCTGTGCTGTCATACGTCAGCCAGTTTGCCGATGTAAGGGAACTGTAGATGATTTTGTTGTCGGCGTCGCAGAACATGGAGTCGGTGGATGAGTTGTCTCCGACCGTGTCCATCTCCAGCTCCACGATGCCTCCCGCCGCCCATTCCACGTCCACGGCGGTGTATTTCCCGTTTTCGTTGGACGACAGAACCGGCGTCTGACCGGCCGTCTGGCTGTTGTGCACATACAGGCTCCCGCTCGTCAGCGTGATCGAACTCTCGACCGTTTTGTGACGCAGGACATTCTCCACGCCTCCGAGCGCGTCCCCCACGGCCTTTGCGTCCGCCGCGTCCCCCTGTACGGTCAGCGAGGCGTCAACGTCCGGCACCGCCTTGTGCCCGTAAAACGACGCGCCGGTCGGCGTATAGTCCACGGTGGTCTGGTAGCTCTTGCTGATCGTGATGACCTTGCAGTCCGCCGGAATATCGATCTCCGACGTGTTTCCGGACGTCACTTCGATCCTTCCGGTGATGCCCGTGCAGTAGTTCGGCGACTGCTGGTTGGAGAGATTGCTGTCGTTTTTCAGAAGCCCAATATATGCGCTGTAGGACGAGTTCGCACTCACCGTCAGCTTCGCGTATCCTTTGTCCGTGATGTTTATCTTATAGGACTTCTGTTTGTTGGTGGAGGAATACGTCCATTTCTGCGTTGATCCGATGATCCCGTTGATCACCTCCGCCGTTGTGAAATCCACGGCGACCGTTTCTCCGGCAATCTCATCTATCGCATTCTTTAAATCAGTAACCACCGGCGCGATCTTCTCGGCCACGGCGTCCGTCCCCGTCCAGGCGCCGGCAGCGTGGGCTTCCGTGAACCGGTACAGCGTGCCGTTGTAGATCACATAGTCCCCGGCCTTGTACGCGGTCGAGGAGGAGAACGTCGGCGCCAGGTTGCCCGTCAGCACCGCCTGCGCGGCGGACGTCGCAGAAGCAGCGGACTGCTCGGAGTAGTACTTCGAGTTGTTCGTCGCGGAAGGCGTCCCGCTCGAGCCGCCCGTCGCCCAGGATTCCGCCTTTTCGGCGAAGTACTTCGCGTTGTTCGTCGCGCTCGCCGTTCCGCCGGACCCTCCGGTCGCCCAGGCCTCCGCGTCGGATTCGGATCCGGCCGCCGCCGTCGCCGACGCCGCGGACTGCTCGGAATAATACTTCGCGTTGTTCGTTGCGCTCGCCGTTCCGCCGGTGCCGCCGGTCGCCCAGGTCTCCGCCGTCTGCGCGGACCCGGCCGCCGCCGTCGCCTGCGAGGCCGCCTGATCCTTCCAGTAGGATGCGTTGTCGTGGTACGCCGGATCGTCGGAGCTCACGGCCTCACCGGCCTTCGTCCCCTTCGACCAGGCTTCGGCGCCTTCCTTCTCGTCCTTCGCCCTGTCCTTCCAGTATTTCGCGTTCTCATGGTACGCCGGGTCCGAACTGTCCACGGCCTCCCCGCTCCGGGTTCCGCGGGCCCAGCTCTCCGCGTCTTCCGCGGAGTTCGCCGCCCTCTCCGCCGCCCGGATGGACTCCATCGACACCACCGCCGGCATGTCGTTCCAGTCGCCCGTCACCGGGTTCCGCACCCGGACGACCTTCGATTTGATCTTCGGCATTCTCTCCCCTCCTTATTCAGCGTAGATGGGATACGCCTCGTATTTGTTCACGGCGTCGTCGAACTGCAGCGCGCCGTCCAGCGTAATCACCACGTCTGACGCCGAGAATACGACATACTGATCACCCGTGTAGTCCGGATTGCTGTTGTATCCCGTCACGATCGCGTATGTGTGTGTAAGACCCTTCATGGCCGTCACGCTCTGCACAATGCTGTTTGCCGTTGTGCCCATTCTGTGGCAGACCACGATGCCCACTACTTTCGACGTGTCGATGCCTGTCAGGGAGACCGTCATGATACTGGTATCCCCGCTGCGCTGGATCCTGGACACCGTCAGCTCGTCGAGATAATCCGTTTTGATCCCCTTCGTCCCGGTCCCCGTCGGCACCGCCACGATTGCCGAGGCGTAGTTCGTCACGTCGTAGGTCCCGTTCTCGCTGATCTGCCTCGAACCGGTTGGCGTGATCCCTACCGGCACCGCCACCTTCACGCTGGCGTAGCTCGTCACGTCGATGTTGTCCCCGTTCGAGGTGATCTCCTTCTTGCCCGAAGGCGTGATCCCCTGCGGCACGTTCACGTTCACCGCCGCGTATTCCGTCACGTCAATGTTCGACCCGTTCGCCGTGATCGACTTCGTCCCCGCCGGCGTGATCCCGACCGGCACCGCCACCTTCACGCTGGCGTAGGTCGTCACGTCGATGTTGTCCCCGTTCGAGGTGATCTCCTTCTTGCCCGAAGGCGTGATCCCGCCGGAGCCCGTCTCGATGGAGTCCACCGCCTGCTTGATCTCGACGGGGAAGGCCAAGAGGCCCGTCCCGCCCGTCTTCAGCCGGATGGAATCGCAGATCAGCTCCAGCCCGTCCTCGAGTAAATCCTGGTCCACCAGTATCTTTGCCATGTCGTCCTCCCATTTATAATGATCCGGCGGCCCAGTCCCCCGAAACCACCTTCAGTACTTTCCCGTTGTCGCTGCCCGAAACTTCCGGCAGCACGTTTTCCGCGTTCGGCAGCTCCGCCGCCGTCCCGAACGCCTCGCCTGCGCAGGCCAGCCGCACCGTCCGCCCGGAGACATAGAGCCCGTCCGGTACCAGCACCACATGGTCCGCCGCCAGAAAATCGTTTTTCGCCGTGTAGTAGGCATAGGATGCCGCGGACGGCCGCATGATCGCCTCGTAGGCCGGGGAGATCTCCTCCTCCGGCTCCTCCGTCACGAGCAGCATCGGCAGGCAGTTGATCCCGTCCTCCCCGAGAAGGCTCAGCGCGAACTCCCGCTCCGTTCCGCGAAACCCGTGCTTCACGGCGATCCCGTAGGCCGAAACGTCCCACGGCGGGAACTCCCGCGCCTGCCCGGGCAGGTATCCGTATCCGTCAAAACCTTTTCCCATCAGAAACTGCCTCCCGCCCATTCCGGAATCGCCGCGACCGCCCACGCGCCGTTCACGACGCGGAGCACCTTTCCGTTGTCAGTGGACGAAACGCTGGGAAGCCCCACCTGGATGCCCACGGCGTCTCCCACGGGCTCCGAGCCGTCCATCAATACGAGCGCCCCGTTCGTGTAGCTGAGCCCGTCCGGGATCGTGAACTGCTCCCCGTCCTCGTCGTTCCGCAACAGCCAGAGGTGCCGGTCAAGCTCCGGCCAGTCGGAGAGATCGTCCGAGATCCAGACGCCGGAGCTTCCGTCCGCGCCGCGCAGGGAAGCGAGCCATTCCTCCTCGCTCCCGCGGTATCCGCGCTTCACCGCCTCCGCGTAGGCCGAGAGGTAGGCGCCCGTCGCCGATACGTTCCGGTCCGCCGGCCTAAATGTCCTGGAGAACCACCGGCAGTACTCGCCCCACGCGTTGTTGAACAGCTTCAGCGTGTTGTTGTATTTGTCGTACTCCCCGTTCGCGAAGTCGATCTTCGCGATCAGCCAGTACTCGTAGATCTTGTCGTGCGGAGGCCGCACCAGCAGCACCGCTTCGGTGCCGTCGAATGTCAGCGTCCAGTCCGCCGTGTCCTCCTCCCGGCCCGTCGCCGGGAACTGCGCGTCGAGGCGGATCTCGCACCCGTCCGCGGAGATCGAGAGGACCCGGTATTGCGCCGTGGCCGAGCTGTTCGCCGCATAGTCGGATCCGGCCCCGGCCACGAGCTTCAAGAGCCCTCCCACGGAGAACTCGTCCGGGATCGGCGCCTTCAGCCGGATGAGATCCGCCTCCGGGAAGCACATCCCCTCCGCCGTCCATTCCGCGGAGAGAACATACGGCCGGAACTCCCGCGCGTCGATCTGCAGCACCTCGGTGCAGACCATGCCGTCGAGCTCCGAGAGCCACCGCGCCTTGTCCTCGTCCGTGAACGCGTTCGGCTTGATCCGGTCCACCTGCGCGATCGCATCCGTCAGTTTCATTTTACCCCTCCATACTCCTTCAGCCGGGCCCCCTCTCGGGAACCCGGCTGTCGGTCTTCTCTTTAGGTGTCGCTGCCCGTGATGAGCTGGGACACCAGTTTGTTGTGCTTGCTTTTGAGCTCCTTGATGAGCGTCACGACCGCGTCGAACTCCGCCTTGGTGGGGGCCGTGGAGGCCGCCGCCGTCGGGTCCGTGCTGGTCGCCGTGTACGTCGAAGCCGTCAGGCCGATGTTGACCTCGGGGACCTTCAGCTCACCGGTCACCTCGAGGTTCGTGAGCTTGGTGTAGTTGGGCATTCCGCCACCCCCTTACTCAGAGATCAGCTGCGTGCCGTCCGTCACGCCGCCGCAGGCAGCGAAGCGGAAATCGTTGAAGCCGGCGATGAAGCGGCTGTAGCCGTGCCAAACATTCGCGTCGTTCCCGTCGTCGATCAGGGACTTGACGTCGAGCCCGGTGCGATCGAACCACATCGCTCCGCCGTAGTCCTGGTTGTACTTGGAATCGATCAGCACCCACGGATGCGTGTTCGCCGTCAGGTTGCCGTTGAGGTAGGGCCAGACGATCACGTTCCAGCGGCCGTAGGTGTAGTTGAAGCCATTGTTGGCCGTGGCGGGATCCTTGTCCGCGCCGATCGCCGCGAACACCGCCTTCTTCAGCGTGTAGTCGTTGGGGATCAGGATCGTGTCGGGCGCGATGTCCAGGATGTTGCCGTTGTCGTCCACGAAATTCTGCATGCGCTCTTCAGCCGCCATCAGCGCGTCGTTGGAGAACGCGTCGGAGAACAGGTTCGTCTGGTTGGAGCCCTTGCCCTTCGGCGCGTGACTCGTGGAGAACAGGCAGACGCCGTCCGCGGACTTGGTGTCGAACTTCTTGCCGTAGAAGGTCACGGTGGTCTGCTTGCGGATCGCCGCGCCGAGCAGAGCGGCCGCGAATTTCTCGCGGGTCCGGTAGTAGCCGGTGATGAACGCCTGGGGCTGCTTTCTCAGATCCATGAGCTTGGAGTCCTCCACCATCTCGCGGGAGATGGAGAAGCTGTTCTTCCAGGTCATGTGCTCGAGGGTCTTGTCGTAGCCCTCCTGCATGCCGTCCACGGGATAGGCGCCGTTCTCGCCCACGGGCTGGAAGCCTTCCATGCTCGTCATGCCGGTGACTTTCTCAGCCCAGTGATCGGACTTCTGCACCGGGAAGATCTCCTTCGCGATGGACTGCTGTTCGAAAGCCTCGCCCTTCTTCTCGATGAACATCCGGATGGGCGCCTGGGACTTGCCGTAAATGGAATCCTGAAGGCCGGAGCCTTCGGTGAAAGTGATGTTAGCCATTCTTCAATCCTCCTTCCTGTCGTCTTTCGATTAAGAGAACCGCACGCGGCACATGTCGCCGGAGCTGGATCCCGCCTTGTAGACGACTTCCGCCACGCCGGACGATTCCGTCGCCGTCACCTGCAAGCCGGAGCTGGCGTGCAGCGTCACCTTTTCGCCGAGTTCGACGCCGCTCGCGGACGCTGAAAACGTGGTCTCGAAGATCATGTCCGGATCGATGCGGAACACGGGAATGATGTCGCCGGCCGTGCAGGCGGCGGTCTTTTCCACCATCGAAATGTAGGTGGGCTTGGTGGTCCCGGTAGCGATCGCCAGATTGCCGGAAGACTGCGTGAGCGCCATGCCGACCTTCGGCGTGATCGCTCCGCAGGGAAGGTATTCAATGGACGGCACGCGGCCGTCGTCGGTGCTGTGAAGCATGAAAGCCATTTTGCTTTACCTCCTGATTTGATTATTTCTTTGCGTATTTCGCCCAGTGGCGGCGGATCTCCTCGTCCGAGGCGTCCGGGTTGAACGCCCTGTACTGCGCGACCACGTCGGACGGGACCGTCACGGAACCCGCTCCCCTGGTGGTCGTCCGGTCGAGATGGGACTTCGACGCCACCTGGTTCAGAGCGGCCTGCTTGGCCTGCTCCCGGGTCTGCGCCGTCGCCTTGTCGAGATTCACGAGCCGGAAGGCGTCGATCAGCGTGTTCCCGCGCTTCACGAGCTCGTAGAACCGCTGGTAGTTCTCCATTTTCGGAAGGTCCTCGAGGGACTTGATCGACGGGTCGAGCTCCCGGATCTCTCCGATCTGCCGCTCGATCTCCGCCTGCGCCCTCTCCGCCTGGACGGCCTTCTGCGCGGCTTCCGCCTGCTCTGCCTTCGCCCGGGCTTCCTTCACTTCCGGCAGGTCGTTGATGAACTGTTCGAACTCCGCGTCGTTGAGTCCCGCCTTTTTCGCGAACCTCGCCTTCTTCTCGATCTCGAACCGCTGCTTGTACTCGTCGAGCCCCGCTTTGTCCACGATTGGCTGCTTCGTGTAAGGGTTGATCAGTCCGAGCGCCTTGATGGATTCCGTCAGCTCCGCCTGCATCTGGGCCCGGGTTTCCTCCCTGGCCTTCTGCACCGCGAGATCCCGCTCCGCCTCGGCCTTCCTTCTGGCCGCCGCGTATTTGGAATTCTCCTCGGCTGACTGACCGGGCTTCTGTCCGGGCTTGCCTTCTCCGGCTTCCTCTCCGTCTTCCTGCTCGTCCTGTTCGTTTTCTTCTTCGGTCTCTTCCGAGACTTCGCCTTCGTTATCGTCTGCAGATTCATCAGCCCCGGCGGCCGGCTGATCGTTTTCGCCTGCGCCCCCTTCGACCCCGAAGAGCGCGTTGTAATCTACATTGTCACCCATATAGATCTCCTTTGGATTTTTGCGCTGTTCCATGCGTAAGAATTATAATCATCGGGTTTTTACGCGTCCCGCGCGAACCCCCGGCCGCGCCGGCGAAGCGGCCTCACTTGCCGCCCTTGCCGTTTCTCAGGTCGTTGCCGGTCTTCACTTCGCCTTTGCCCTTCTTCTGGCCGCCGGCGTAAGGACCCTTCACGACCTGGGTGCCGGTGTTCTTGATCTTGCCCTTGTAACCCTGATCTGCCATCTCTGCGTCCTCCTTCCTGCGTGATTCTATGATAAGCGGGGAATCCCGTTTATCGGTATATTTGGCGAGCGGTTATCTGCCCATCTGCTGCCGCGCCTGCGCCATCGCGTCACGGGCGGCGTTCTCTCTGGCCTTGCGGTCGATGGCGTCGAGCGCGTCCTGATTCCCTCTCCGCTGCTCCATCGCCGCGCGGGCCGCGTCCTGCCGGGCCGCCTGTTCCGCCTGCATCGCCGCCTGCTGCTGCATCTGCATCTGCTGGGCCTGCATCGCCTGCTGGCGCGCCAGCTGCTCCTCGAGATACATCCGCGTCTGTCCGGCGTCCGGATAGTGTAAAAGCTCCATCTTGCGCCAGAACAGGATCAGCGTCGAAAGATCCTGCGGGTTCCCGAAGGCGCCGGACTGGAAGTTCAGCCGCGTCTCCTGCCACATCGCGTCCCGGTTCTGCGCCAGAGGCGTCGAGGGGTCAACCGAGAAGAGGAACGCGTCGTTCCAGTACCATTCGCCGTCCTCGTCCTGTTCGAGGAAGTCGTACCGATTGAACTCTTCGTACCGGACCTGCCCGTTCGGGTCCTCCCGCCGGATCGGGATCGGCTCGTCCGTGTAGGCGAGCCGGAACTTGAACATCGCCTCGAACAGCGCCGCCCAGGCAGCGTCCCGCATCGTGCGCTTCGATTCGAGCCGCCCGGCCGTCTGGGCCGCCGCGAACTGCTTCGCCTTGCCTGTCGTCGCCGTCGTGTCCTTCCGGCCCTGGAACGAGTCCGTGATGCCGATCACCTGCCGGGCCTCCTCGTAGATCTGACCGAGATAGGCCATGTCCTGCTGGATGTTGCCCTCGAGATCCTTGATGGAGATCATCGCCGCGTCCGCCGCGTTCCCCACCCGGATCACCTTGCCCTGCTCCGTGTCCACCTTGATGCTCGGATCCTCCGGCAGGATCAGATACCCACCTGATTGCACGAGCTTGTCAATGATCTCCTGCTCGATCCGGTTCGTGGTATTCTGCTGATCGCGGATCGCGTCCAGATCGGACGACCCCATCAGCTGCCCGTACACCGAGACGTTTTTCTGTAAGATCACAGGGAAAAGGTCCGGCTTGTAGTACGGGATCTCCGTCGGCCGCATCTCCTGCCGCGGAAGGGCGGGGAACATCCCGCCTGCGAGCTGCCCGAGCACCGGATTCCCGGCCTCCGCCATCTCCTCCGCCGGGATCACCGCCGGCGACACCCCGGGGATCGGCGGCTTCCCGAATCCCCGCTCGATCGGCTGGGCGACTTCCTCCACCTCCAGCGCCTCGGACTTGATCTTCCGGCTCCCGCAGTCCCGGCAGACCTTGTGCCCGTCCTCCCAGGCGATTTCCGTCGACCCGCATTCTTCGCAGGTGTCCATCCGCCGCGCCTGGTAGTCGTCGAGGTCCTCCAGCTCCACGTTGTTGACCCAGACGTATTTGCCGATGCCGCCGGCGTCGTTGCGGTAGTACGCCGCGTACTCCGTCACCAGATCTTCCGCGGCGTGCTCACCGACGCCCTTGGCCTCCGGCTCGCTCTCGCTCTCCTCGTCCACGTCCACGCCGTACTTGCGCCGGATGTACTCCTTCGTCTGCGGCAGTCTGAGGATCACCCAGTCCATGTCCTCGATGCCGGTGAAAATGCCCGGCTGCGGCAGCAGCTGCTTCGGATGCACCGCCGAGACCCAGAGCTCGCCGACCGAATAATGCGTCCGGAGCGTGTTGTCCCACTCCAGCAGAAACGCCGCGCCGCCCTGGATCGGGACGGTCCGCGACATCATGTCGTTGATCTCCTCCATCGGCAGCCGGTCCAGCTCGTTCCGGATCATGTCCTCCACGATCTTCGCGAGCGGCTGGTCCTGCTCCCTGCGCGCCGTCACCTTCGGCTGCGGGATCGAGGAGTCCACCTGGCTCTCGATCAGCTCCATGCACAGGTTCCGGACGTGGACGGTCTCACCGTCCCGGTCGTCCCGCGTCAGGCCCATCGTGTCCCGGCGGCCTTTGTACATCCGCTCCCGCTCGTCCATGCGCCCGACCTCGTCCGCGAATTCGGATTCCGCCCGCGCGAGCCGGCCCTTCCACATCTCGAGCTTTGCTTTATCCGCCATCTGGGTCCGCCCCTTCCTTTTCCTGATTTTTTACGAGATCCTCGCGGACCCCCGAGACCGGTCTTCGACCGGCTCGCCTTATTTTGGCCTTCCCCATTTTTCGAGCATGTATGCTCGCTCCGCCGGAGAGGCCCGCCTGTAGTCCTCTTTCATCGACTGCGACCACTCCACCGCCGGCGCCTGCTCCGGCTCCGCGAGATACGACTGGAACGGCCGCACATGATGCGCGATCGCCAGACTCATCACGCAGTCGTCGTGCGCCCCGAGCTCCGCCTCCGGTCGGTAGTCCTCGTTGCGGACGAACGTCAGCATCTCGCCGAGCGTGTCCGCGTCCGAGATCATGTTGATGTCGTCCCGCGCCGCCTTGATCAGCTCCGCGATGATCACCGGCCGCGACTTCAAGTCGGTCCGGAAACCGAAAGCCCGTCTGGGCTGATGCGTGTAGTCGTCCAGCGTCTCCCGGACGTACTGGTTCCGGTACCGCAGGCGCTCCAGCTCCATCACCGGATACGTCGAAAGATTCGTCTCGACGGCGATCAGCGCCGTGTTGTACCACATCCCCAGCGCGTAGAGCTGGTGCGCGAACAGATCCTCGTCCGCGTGCATCCGCATGACGCAGACCTGCTCGCCGGTCCGGTTGTCCAGCACCTGGGCGACGAACCAGTCGCTTCCGTCCCCCGCCGTGTCCGCGCCGATCACATACGGCACGCCCTTCTCCGGCGGTTTGTAGACCTTCACGAACCCGTCCTTCGCGTCCTCGAAGCGGATGCCGTCGATCCGCAGGCCGTCGTAGTCGAACGCGAAGATCCCTCTCCGCACCGGCTGGATGTTCTCGAGCAGCCTGGCCGTCACCGCCTGCCCGTCGAACACCGTCTTCCCGGTCACGCCCCACATCCCGAGGCAGTAGACCTGGTAGTAGTACTCGTCGATGTCTTTGAAGGACTCGAGCACCCGGATGGCCTCCTCGTCGAGGAAGCGGTTGTCCTTGTAGGTCGACTCGTGGATCCGCGCCCGGTCGTCGTGCCGGTCGAAGAACCGCGCCTTCAGCCAGTGCGTGACGCTCACCGGGTTGAACGTGATGATGATCTGCTTGTAGAACTTCGTCTCGCCGCGGAGTCGGATGTCCAGCTGGTTGAAATCGGATTCGAGCAGCTCCGACGCCTCTTCGATCCACTCGCCCGTGATGGCGTAGATCGACTTCAGCTTCTCCACGTCGTCGAGCCCCGAGAACAGGATCTCGCTCCCGTTCGGGAACGTGATCACCATGTCCGTCCGGTTGATCTTGACCTTCATGCCCGGATAGTACTCCGCGATCTGGTTCACAAGCTGGTTGAAGCAGCTCTGCCGGATCGTCCGCCCGACCTTCCGCACCACCAGCATCCGGTGTCCCGGCTCCGAGGTCACCCTCTCCAGGATCTTCTGTCCGGCGAGAATGGATTTGCCGGAGCCGCCCCCGCCCTTCAGAACGAGGTACCGGTGATGGTCCCACAAGAGGTCCCAGAACGCCGGATTCACGCGCGCCTTCAGATCCCGGTACCAACCGGCCAGATCGAGCGCCGCTGCCAGCTTACCCGTCATCTTCGCCGCCGTCGCCATTGTCTTCCGTCTCCGTGATCTCTGCCGCGGCTTCCCGGATCAGCGCGAACTTCTCGTCCAGCGTCAGATTCTGCGCCACCACCTTCCGGGTCTCCTCCCCGAGCTCCACGCGCTGGGAATGCTCGTGCTTCTCGCTCCAGCCGTAGTTGTTCTGGAGGTTGAAGATGATCCCCTGCAGGCTCTTCTCCCTGGTCAGCAGCTGCTCCTCGAGATACGCCTCGATCCTGAGGCGCACGTCCTCGCAGATCCGCGAGTGGGCGGAAGGCTTTCTCTCGCTCCCGCCGTTCCGGAGCGGATCCGCGTAGTTCTGCCAGGTTTTCCGGTCGATCCCCAGCTGCAGACACAGCCCGGAGATCGTCGGAGGAACGGCGTAAGCCCTCCGCAGGATCGGCTCTCCGTCCAGGTTCAGCGCGTGCTCATCCAGCGTTTCCATCGTGATGGACCGGAACCAGGCCTCCACAGCCTCTTCAAATTCCCGCGCGCTGTACTTCTTCGGCCGTCCCCGCTTCGCCATGAAGGCCACCTCCCGCCGGTCTGCCCGTAAACAGAGCCTTGTTTTTATATCAGTTTGGGCAGACCCCGAGGTTGCCCAAGGGCCAACCTCGTTTCGTGCCGCTTAATTGTATCGCGCGCACGCACGCACCCGCGCCCGCGCTTGCCGTGGGGAATAATTCCGGTTTGTACCCTCCCCGGTCTCGCGTGCGCGCTCGGTCAGGGCGGGATCTGACGCCCCACCGGGCCGTCATTCAATACCCGCCCGTCTCAGCCCGGCGGCCTTCTCCCGTTTCGGGCTGAGACCCCGCCGCGCATACCGCCGGCCCGCCGCACATGCTTTTCCGTTTGTCATATAATAGCACAAAATATATTCGCACTACTGAAGTGTTTCTCCTACGCGAAAATGCAGAACAAAATTTCGTTCTTCCGCGTCGAAAAACAAAAAGAAAAGGGCTGACCACCAGCCCTTTTCTCATTCCCTGTACGCCCACCACATCGACCTCGCCCGCGCCAGCCAGGTGTACACCTGCCTCTCCGACACCCAGCACTCAGCCGCCACCCGCCTCACGCGGAACGTCACCTCCAGCTTTCTGAGCGGCCGGTGCGGCTCCTCCATGTAGACCTCCCGCACCGCCTTCGCGATCTCCGCTGCCGCATTGTTCTCCCGGCCGCGGAGCTTTTCTTTTTCAAGCATGACGAAAACGGCAGCGCAGGCCATGAGATCCTCCGCGCCCTTCACCGTCCGTATCTCCTCTGCTGCCGGACACCCGGCCCGCGCCCATCGTCTGAACGCGTTGGTCGCCCGGTCACGGTCTCGCTTGCTTCCCGGCATGGACCGACCTCCTCTCTCTCCTGGCGTATTCCGCCAAATCCGGCGAGTCCGGACGATACAGGACAAACGACATCTCCCACGCGTGCGTCACCGGATTCAGCCTCACATCCGGAAATTCACTCAGCCAGTACCCCGGATACCGGTCCGCGAACAGCTTGTGCGGATTCCCCGCATCCGCGATCTCCTCGCAGGCCGCCTTCGAATACCGCGTCAGGTTCGTCCGCTCCACCGGCTTCTTCAGGTTCCGGGATCCCGACCACCGCCGCTCCCCCTTCGCTCTGGCGTGTCCCTCTCCGGCCTTGCCGTCGTCCTTCTGCCCGGCCATGTAGTCGACGAGATCCGCGATCCCGTTCTCGTCAAATTCGAGCCGGTCGCAGTTTGCCCGCCCGTGACCCCAGCAGTCCTCGAGAGCCTCGCGTCCGATCCCGCCGGAGATCAGCATGTGCACATGGGGCCGCCCCTTCCCGGACCAGCCCCGCACGATGATATATTTGAGCTCGGCGCCCGCCTTCCTGTACTTCCGTCTCAGCCTGGCCACCGCGTTCCGGATGTCCCGCTCGAATCCCTCCGCGTCCTCTGGCAGCTCCTCGTCGGAGTAGGTCAGATGCAGAGCGTAATCCCCGCGGTGGAAGTTTGCCAGCGCCGTCGTTACCAGCCGGATCCTCGCCGCCCGGTCGTTCAACTTCTGCTGGGTCTCCGATGTCTCGCGGAATCTTCCGCGCCTCTTCCCGGCCGGCCTCCAGGTCGGGTGCACTTCTCCGTACATCCAGTCCCCGCAGATCGTGATCCGCTCCCTGTATCTGCACTGCATCTCCGACGTGACCTCCCTCGACGTGTTTCTTCCGGATCCGACGCGCTCCGATTGTTAAGCCTGCTTACAAGGCCCGGCCGGGCAGCTTGCGCATAGCTGCCCGGCATCATGGATTGCGGACCGTCAGAACGGCATCTCCTCGTCCAGGTCCTACGTTCCTTCCTTTATATCCTCCCGCGCGCCAGGCGTGGCGTACATCCCCGGCGCCGGCTTCTGCACCGGCACAGGCTCCGACTGCTGCTCCGGCGGCGGCATTTCGGACTTCGAATCCACGAAGTACACCTCGGTCGCCACGATCACCACCGCCGTCCGCTTCTGGCCCGTGGCCTTGTCCACCCACCGATCCGTCCGGAGCCGCCCGTCAACCATGATCGACGATCCCTTCCGATAATAGCGGCAGATGTGCTCGGCCCTGTCCTTCCAGGCCTCGACCGAGAAGAAGTCCGCCTCCGTGTTGTCCCGCCCCGGTTTGTTGTACGCGATCGTGATCCGGCAGACGGACAGGCCGCTCGGCGTCACCGTCAGCTTCGGATCCTCCACCAGCCGCCCCGCGAGCGAGACGTGGTTGTAGTTCAGATTGGCCATCGCTTATCACCCCTTCCTGTATAGGTTCAGATCTCTCAATTCCTCGACCGTCGCTTCCCGCACCCTCTCCGGCGCGCAGACCATCCGGCTCCCGGCCCGGTTCATGTCCGCGAGCTCGAGCGAGTACCGCTCCGGCTCGACCCCGCGCGCCACGTCCTCCCGCAGCGCGAAGGTCTTGAGGATCGCCGTGATCCTGGAGTACAGCATCGGCCCGGCCGTCGGGCTGTCGTAGATGATCGGCACGTTGCGCCGCGCCGCCGTCAAAGCCTCCTCAATCGTCATCCGTTCCTCCTTCCTCCGGCTTCACCGGCACGATCGTCACGCAGATCCACGGCTCCCCGGTATTGCGCTCCAGCTCCGCCGCGATCCGTTCCTTCTCTCCGATCAACTCGTCCTCGAGGCAGTCCGTCCGCTGGCAGATCCGCCCGCCGTCCTCCTCGTTCGCGCGCCGGAACATCAGGATCCATCTCATGTCTTCCTCCCCCTGATGATCCGCGCCGCCTGCGTCTCCTCCAGGATCCGCCGGAACGCCTCGGGAGCTTCCCGGACCGCCGGCTGCTCCTCCGCCCGGAACGGTCTGGCCACGGTGCCCGCTCCGTCCTCGTCCCTTTCCTGCTCGGATGCCGGCGTGAGATCTACGCCATACTCCTCCCGGAGCCGTCTCAGCCTTCCGTCCTGCTCAGCAGTCCGCGCCCGGTCCTGCCCGCCGATGAACCGCTCCACCCAGCCCGACGCGAAGTCCGCCAGCGGCAGGGTGTAATCCCGCTCGATCTTCGAGATCGGGAAGCGCCGCCGTCCGGACGGATAACGCATGTCGAGCAGCGTGAGCGTGCCCGCCGCGATCCATACCCGGACGGCCCGCCTTCCCAGATAGGCGTACCAGGCGGTCCGGGCGTCCGCGTGGAGCCGGTCGTCGCCGAGGAAGATCTTGTCCGGAACTCTGGCCTCCGCCCGCTCCCAGACCGGCCCCGGCTCGATCCCGCCGAACTCCATGCGCCGGGTGAGCGCGTACTCCGCGTCGTTGACGATCTCCTCGAAGCGCATCAGCTCGTCCGCCTCGTGCCGTCCTTTCCGGTCCTTGACGTAGATCCGGTCCGCCGCCTTGTCGTTCAGCTCGCGGGAGCAGGCCTGCGCCTGCCCGTCGAAGTACGCTTTCAGCCCCGCCCGCCGGAACCATGGGAAGTGGTCCAGCAGCAAAAGCGCGGCCTCGGACTGTATGGCCTCCAGCGCCCTGTACCCGTAGTGCTTTGTGACCTGCTCCGTCCGCTCGTCCCGCAGGTTTTCGATTGCCCGGCATTTCATCGTCTACTCCCCCGCACGATCCGGGAGGCCGTCGACCGCGAGACACCCAGCTCCTTCGAGATCTGCGTGTAGTTCGCGCCCTCCCGCGCCATCCGGATGACTTCCGCCTTCGTCTCGTCCGGGATCGACTGCCGCCTCCGGAGCTCGTCCGGGATCCGCCCCTCGGCCCGCATGACGCTGATCCTCCCGCCCACGGTGACCCTCGCCATCCCCATCTCCTTCGCGATGCCGGCGAGAGACATTCCCGCCGCGTATAGCTCGAGGATGCGCTTGTTCGACTCCATCGTTCCCTCGTGGTGACCGAACTGATTGAACTTCACCGCCGGCCTGCTGCTCTTCGGCTTCTTCTCGCGTTCCTTCGTCTTCGGCGGCCATTTGACCTTCTCAGCCGCCTTCCCGAAAGGGAAACCTGTGTATCTCTGCGCGATCTCGACCTCGTCCGGCGCCGTCCGCGTTATCGTCCCGCCGGCCTGGACGGAGATCCCGACGTATTCCACGTCCCTCTCCGCGAGGCGGTTCCGAACGCTCCCGTCCGGACCGATCACACCCTGCCTCCGCATCAGCCAGGTCAATACCTCGGAAAAGGTCCCGCTCGTCCGCTGCGTCAGGTGTCCCGGCGTGGAGTCCACCCCCACCCAGAGCCGCGGAAACTCCTCTGACCGCGCCATCCAGTATCCCGCGGGCCGTCCGCGTTCGAAGATCCCGCGCAATCCTTCCCGGTCCGTCGTCCTGATCTCCGTCATGATACCCGCTCCCTTCTGATCTCGTCCTTGATCTTCTTCGGGATCTCCTCGGTCGCCGGACCCATCCAGATGCACCGGGCTTCCGCCCATCCGAGCTTCTTCGCCACCAGCTTCGCCAACTTCCGCGCGCAGTTCTCGGCGTCCCCCGGCCTCGTCTCGTGCCGCACCACGGCGACCTCTTCCCCCGGCGCGCTGAACAGAAACTTGTATCCAACCTTCTCAACCAACATAATCTGCTCCTTTCACAGCATTGCTTCCCGGCGGCTCCGGGAGCGGCATCCAATGAGTAACAGGAAACGACCGTGACGTCTTCAACGGCTCTCCCGTAGGCCAACACCAATTGCCACCATCAAAGTACAAAACCCGTTGTTCACCGCATATATCGACGGTCAGAACAGATTGACCTTCTCCGTATTCAGCTTCCGGCAGCCGCTCCGTCACCGGGATCCACCTCTGCTTCGGCTCCACGTCGGCGGCGGGAGCGTCATACAGAATCTGCATCAAACTATTCCAACCTTTGGCATATCCTTTGTTCACGAATATATCAGGGTTACAACTCTGCACCCCTAACGCATCAAAATCAATGTACTTCGGCATCGTCTTCTCCTTCCGGCGGCTCAGGGAGTGTAATCGCTCGCCAATAGTCCGCATCCTTCGCGTCAATTCCTTCTGTCGCATCAGTCCACGTCCTGAAATACGCATCCCTGTATTTGCCGCCACGTCCGAAGCATCCAGCGAACACTATATCGTGGCTGATCCACTCAACATTTCTGATTTCCGCGCCAACCTCGCATTCCGGCAGCCGCTCCGTCACTAGGATCCAACGCGCCGCGGCTTCTCTGTAATAGTCACAACCATCCAGCTGAAAACAGCTTGCGTCCTGACACTCTTCCCGCCTCCAAAGGGAGCAGACCTCTTCGTGGATGCAGGTTTTACAGCTTGTTTCCATCGTCAACCCCCTTGTCCATCTTAGCGCCGCAGTTCGGGCAGTAGTGCATGACGCTCACAAAATCCTTCATGCTCCATTCGGATAAGACATAATCTTCTCCGCACACCGAGCATTCCGCGCACATCTCTTCGCTCCACCCGATGTCTTCCATGGTTTCCTCCCACCGCCCATGTCTCACCGGCTCCACGTCGGCTGCGGGGATGTCGAGAACCGCCTGCCTAATCGAAAGCACATTCGGATTATTTTCCATGCCAATCTGCTTGATCCGTTTATATATTGCTATCATTGCGTCGTATTGCTTGATATACTCGTCAGGCATCGACTTCCTCCTTCGACTTGATCGGATAGTCTAGATACGGAGGGAAGTCCTTGACTTCCTCCTTCGGCGGTTCCGGGAGCGGCATCCAATGGGTTACGGGATACGTGATCTTGTCGTCAAGGCCCCCGGAATCATCATACCAAACGCCGCTCTGGAGACATCCTGTTATCACATACCAATGCTCCTCAAAACCTCTGAACGCAATGAGTACCCAAGTGCAGTCCTCCGGCAACCTCTCCGCAACCGGGATCCACTTCGGTTTAATCTCATCAACCGTTTCACGGATAACCCGACAAAACTTCGGTCAACTGTGCTTTTCTTTGTCGTATTCATTGCAGTTTTCGCACGACTCATCCCACGGCACCGCCTTTCTCTGTTCGTCGGTCGGGCGGGAAGTCCAACAGCGTTTCCGCTTCCATTCCACGGCGTGCATGTCCACACCCCGCCCAAAATCTCCGAAATAACCGTTACCATCTGAAACCAGCGGACCGATGTAATCCCGCGAATCGTCCGCATGCTCCTCGAACCACACGACCGCCCCTTCCGGCATGGCGATAATCTCGTCCCGCGTCATCACCCGCGCCTCCTGCTCCTTCAGCAGGGCGAGAGCGTCTGCAATGAGCATTTGTTCGCACGGTGCTTCTCCAACATAAGGACATTCACCACATGACTTTCCGATACTCAGCTCTTTCAAATGTACATTCAGCCCCTTCATCACCTTTTCCCGTTCAGGCATCCCCGTCACCTCCTCGGCGAAAATTCGCCGAAATACTTTTCCTCCGCGCTCACCCGAGCGGCAACAGCATCGGCAAGGTTTTGAAATCTGCCGAGATAATGCTTTTCACCATCGGCAGTAATTTCGGAAAACCACATTCCGCCTCGCTTGTCTTTGTATACTCCCGTATATCCGGTCGTGTTGTCGCTTCGGATACTTGCGTTCTTCGCGTTATCCTTCTGCCTGCAAATACGGAGATTTGACCGTCTGTTGTTCAGCTTGTTCCGGTCTATGTGGTCCACGCAGAACCCTTTTTCGTAATCACCGAGAATGATTTTGTGCAATAAAGGCGACGTTCCGTCCTGATAAATATTCGTCTGTAAATAACCCTGTGCGTTGACGTGCCACGATTTATCCGAAACCTTGTCCAGATCACGCGCGTCGATGTAGAAATCAACCCCCTGCGCGGTTCTTCCTACGGCAACATCCCCGGCAATCGTGAACGGCGTCGCTCTGCGGTTTGCCTCTCCCGCGCGTTCTTTTTGCAGGCATCCGCATGATTGACTTGCGCCGCTTATCATATGATCTGCCCGGATGACGGTTTCGTTTCCGCAGTCGCATTTACACCGAAGGAAAACGCCTTTCCTGCTTTTGCTTTCTATCTCATACGGAACCAGTCTGCCGAACCGTTGCCCGAACAATTCTTCATATCTGCTCATCGTGTCCCCTCCTTGAAGGTGCTGAAATAGACGTGATCGATCTCGTAAAGTGGCTGTGCCCACCACGGAAACCCGTAAAGCTGGAAGAAATAGCACCCATATACAGGGCCGTTTATAAAGCGTTTCATGCACAGCGTCTCAATCTCTTGCAGAACGGTATAATCATAGTCCCAGTCCCAAACATAGCCGTATGTCGTATAGACAAGCGCGCCGTTTTCAGCCGTTGCGGACAGCGTTTCAAAGATCGTCCTGCCGAAATATCCGCTTTCCCATAGGTTGAGAATGGAATCAATCCCGGCGTTCATGCACTCAGGCTCAGTCCCGTTGAATTCGAGGTACACGATCCGGGCGAACAAATCCATCTCCCACGCCTCCATCCGGTGTCCGTCCCATCCGACGATGGAGCTGTTCACGTTCCAGTCCGGGCATCCGATGTCCCGCTTCGGCGTGTCGCTGTACACCAGCACCGCGTCCTCCGGGTTCCACCACGCGGGCAGAACCGGATCGTCCTCGCAGACCACCCACAGCGACCGCGCCGCCTGTGCTTCCTCCGGTGCGGCGTATCGCTGCACCGTGACCGCCCGTCCCACGCCTTCAGCGGGCAGATCAACCGCCATCGCCGTGTCAGCGTTCCGGGACTCCCGGATCAGATTGCACCACTCGCAGATCTGATAGATTCCGGCGGCGATGACCGCCCCCAGCAGCAGCACGAACAGCGCGCCGCACACCACCATGCCCGCTTCACCGATCAGGCGGGCCGCTCTTGAAAACCAGTTTTTCATGTCCTGTCCTCCATCATTTCATATCTGTGATCGGCTCGTCCTCCACCAGCCGCGCTGGCTGCGTGAGCTGGGAAACCGATACGTCCCACCATAAAGCCAGAGCCTCGAGATCCCCGACCGTGAACTTCGTCGGGTCGTCGATCCGGCGCCGCAGCGTCGCGATGTCCATCCCGAGCACCTCGGCCAGCTTGTTCCGGCTGTCCCGGTTCCGGAGCATCAAGAGCTCCAGGTTCTCGCGCAGAGCCGTCGCGGCAGGGAAGGCCTCCCGCACCGTTTTCCGCGCCGCCTTCCTCGTTGCCGTCATGCCATCTCCGCCTTTCTGTCGTAGACCAGGCTGCCGTCCACCCACGCGGAGAGGATGATCTTGCGCCCCCACGCCGGCACGAACGCAACCCGGAATTTCACGCCCCGCGAGAAGAGGAGCTCGGAAAAATCCATCCATTCCTCCTCGTCCGCCTGCCATGCCTGCGGCCCCGCCCGGTTGTAGTCCCGGCAGTACGCCGCCACCTTGTCCTCAAACATCATGTCGCCTCCTGTCGCAGCATGCCGCATTATGTTCTGTCAAATTGAACTTTTTCGACAAAAAAATACACAGGTATGTCGCTCAGCTCGAGTCCCAGGGCTTTCGCCGTCTTCAGGATTTCGCTTTGCTTATAGTCTGTGTGTGAGTTAAGTTTCTCTGATGCCGTTCGTTCGGCCCATCCCATGAATTGGGCATAGTT
>Ga0310690_10001508_pt1 | contig 41138 bp, 21 predicted proteins | sample AusTroGonzalo_MG_2_FD_207661 | JGI IMG/M metagenome (GOLD analysis project Ga0310690, IMG submission 207661) | Bovine rumen microbial communities from tropical cattle in Woodstock, Queensland, Australia - Gonzalo_04 (v2) (version 2) | ecosystem: Host-associated > Mammals > Digestive system >... | reverse complement strand
ATGTTTATATTAAATAATAATGTTAATAAATATTTTAATTGAGAGCAAATATAAATGTTAACGGTATCAAATATATTTGCCTTTCTTCCTCCTTCAAGATAAAAATAATAACTCGGAAATAGTTGAATAGCTGTTAAAAAAATAGAAATAAAATAGGAACTTATTATTGTAATAATTGTATATTTGTTTCTGCAAAAAAATAATACATAAATTAAAGAAACAAGTGCGGTATAGTATACATATTGAAAATGTCCGGCAAATATTTGCAAAGAAATAATAAAAGTTATTGGAAATATATTAAAATAATTTTTGTCTTTAAATGTTTTATCATAAAAATATAATAATAAAGGAAACCAACAAGCCGTAATTATATTGGATAAATGAGCAGCATAAAAATGAAGATAAAAATTTGAAATAAAAATTGAAATTATCGAAACAATTAAAGATATGAATTTTTCTTCTATTTTATTATTTATCCATAAAAAAGTAGAAAAAGATAATATAAAAAAATGTATAAAAAAAGATAAATTAATTGCTTTTGATATCGGTAAAAAATAAAATATTAGATTCGGTAGATAAAAAACAGCCGTTTCCGAATTTGCAAAAAACGGTGTTCCGCAAAAAATTTTTGTTGTCCACAAAGGGAAAATACCGTTTTTAATTGTGTCAAAAGCATACTGTCTTATATTTACGTAATAATATAAATCTATTTCTTCAAAACTTGAAAAAAATATGTTAAGCTGTGCAAACAATATATTTAAGTGTGTAAAAAAAATAATTGTTAAAATTATGATTGCAATATAAAAATTATTTATTTTGTTAAAATATTTTGTTGTTTTTTTCATGTTTACATAAAAAGAGTATTTCTTTTTTATTACTTTTTTGTCCTACATAGTATAACAAATAACTCAATATTATAAAAATTATTTAATTACCAAATAAAATGCGATATTTTAATTTTTTAAAATTTCACAAAGTTTTCACATTTAAATAGTGCATTTTTTTTAAAAATAAGTTATAATTATGTTGCAAGGAGGTAAAAGATAAGCAGTAAAACAAGTCATTGGTCGTGCAAAGAAATGTTTTTTGTAAGCAGTAAAAAAATTAAAAAATTATAGGAGGTGTGGCCATGAACAAAAAAATATTAGGTTTTGTCTTGGCAATGAGTTTAACTTTAGGTCTTGGTGTAGGCAACTTATTTGCAACTACTCAATCGAGTTCTTTTGCTGGTTATGATAATGAAATAGGAACTTTGAGTGAGAGCAGTGATGGAAGTATAACTTTAAAGATGACCGATAATGAAGAAGCGTTGGTCGGGAATGTTAAAAGCAGAATATCTTCAGTTTTTACTTATAAGGCAGGTATGTTGCTTTCTGTTATAGATAAAGATAGAAATATAACTTTGTATGATCAAGGTAGACCGAGAATGACTTTGTCGTATCAGGCAAAAAATGATGGCAGTGGTACGGGAACAGGCTATGCTATAACATCTTTTAATGTATATGGAACCGATATGGATGATATAAAAAAAGTCGGCGGTATAAAAAATTATTTGAAAGCATTCGGTTTTACTGATGAACAATTGTCTTATACTAAAGATGGTGAGGCAGGGGCTAACAATTCAAACCAACTTTCTGTTGCATGGTTGAAAGAACTTGAAGATCATTTGGCTAAAGGTGTGAATTTTTCGGCAACTATAAATGTTACCGAAGGAAAAGGTGCGAGTGTAACTTTGCAGGAAGACGGTAAAAATTTAAAAACAATAGCTTATGATGGTACTGTAACGCAAACTTTTGTTTATAATGCACATGGAACATTGGATTATGTTGAATCAAAAACTTATAAATTGAAAGGTTCAACAACAACTTCAAACGATATAACTAAAAAAGGTGAAGCTGACTGGGAAGAATCTTATTCAAGAACATATTACAATGTATATGGGCAAGCAACAAGTGTTAAAGATGCCGACGGTAATGTTACAGCTACATATTCTTATGCATATAACGGCTCTATGATTAGTTCTTTTGATAAAGCTACCGGAAATACTACATATTATTCTGCAGGAAAAGCTTCTTATGTATTAAATTCATCAGGTGCAATTGTTCAAAAATATCAATATCACACAAATGGCAGTTTGGATGGTATTTACAGTTATAGTTATGATGATGATGGAAAACAAGTAAAAACGGAAATTTCAGCATATAAATTCGGTAAATTTATCGGAACGGCTGATTTATCAGGTGAAGGTGGTTCAAGGTCATTTGAAGAAATAAGAAATGCTGTTGCTCAAATGAGAGGAGGTAATGCGAATTTTAATCAACAGGATGCTAATCATGTAAATGCCCTTAGAGAAAAACTTGAAGAAGCTAAAAAGAGTAGTGATACTGCTAAAATAGAACAATATGAAAAAGAAATTCGTGAGTATACTTTAGCACATTCACCTGATTGGGTTAAAAGTATTCAAAACGGACAAGAAAGTTTCAAATATGTTGACGGTTCTACGGTTGTAAGTAATTCAAGTAAATTTTCAAATATAAAAACAATTGCTATTTATTCATCCGATTTGGAAAACAAAGATTTCTTATATTCATTAGGTTTTACGGATGCGGATATTGCACACATGAAAGCTACAGATAACGGTACATCTGCTTTAGCAACAGCAACACTTACTTATGGTGCAATTGAGCATGGCAGTAAAACTCAAGATGATGGAAAAACAGCTTATGTCGGAGAATCAACACATAAAGAGACTACAAGTGTTACTAAGGGACAAGAAGGTTTAGAGTTAACAATAAGCCTTACTATTAATGATAGAGGTGCACAGGCTTATACGGTAGAAGATGCTATCAGATATCAAATTAAAGCTCCTGTTGATGAGATAACACATACAACAACGGTGGATCCTTCTTTAGTAGGTAAATATCTTGGAGTTGAAGCTTCAGATGACGGTAAATATTATATGTCAGTAAGTGCAAGCAAAATGAATACATATGATGGAACAGGTTATCAGGCTGCAGATGGTGAAATTGTAAAAGTAGAAATAACTGCGGAAGAATATAAAAAATTAAAAGGCTTAGCTGTTGGAACGGATATAATGGTTAATGGCGATGTTAGTAAAAGTCATGACGGGTATTTTACAATGACACATTCTTATTCAACGGATTCCGATTACATGGGAATGTCCGGTATCGTTGTAGGTAGTGATGCTATAGCAAAAGAAGAAAAAAAGATTGCTAATTTGGAATACAAATTTGCTCAGAATGCTACCGCTTCAAATGTTATTATAGCTGCACAGTCAAATACGGTTGGTGATTGGAAAGCTTTCTTTAGTTTTGCAAGTGGTGGAACAACTAACAATAAATCTGTAATAGAAAAAAAGAAACTATTAGAAGATGATCCTAACCCTGAATGGAGATTTTAATTTTAACGATAAATGGTTATTGATTTAACAATGAAAGTTAGTTAAAATAAAATGAAACAAAAGTCCCATATAGAAAACTATATGGGATTTTTGTTTGGCTTTTTTGATAATATAAATAATTTAAAAAGATTATAGTTTATGAACTCATTAAAAACATATCAAATATTTTTGATTATATTGTTGTTGTTTGTTTCTTTTTTTACATTTGTTCCTGCTGTAGTTTCAGGTTTTGCCACACTTGATGACAAAGTACTTGTTTTTAATAAAAGTATAATAAATGCTGATATAAATAAGGTCTTTGTTGAAGAACATATGGGAATGTACCATCCGTTAGTATCAGTTTCTTTTATGATTGAAAGTATTTTGTTTGCTTCAACTCCGGAATTTTTTCATTTGGATAATATGTTGCTTCATTGTATAAATACGATTCTTGTTTTAATAATTTTTTTATTGTTTACAAAAAAATTTAATGTGGCATATATAGTTGCTTTGCTATTTGCAATACATCCTTTACATACTGAAGTTGTTGCATGGATTAGTGCGAGAAAAGATACTTTGTATTCTATTTTTTATTTGTTTTCAATTTATTTCTATATAAAAAGCTATAATATTAAAAAAGAAAAATTTTATATAACTTTATCGTTTATTTGTTTTTTATTATCTTGCTTTTCCAAAGTTATGGCTGTAACTTTACCTGCAATTTTAATTCTATTTGATTTTTATTCCAATAGACTTAATAAACAAAAATTTAAAATTTATTTGCCTTTTATTTTAGTAACCTCCATCTTTATAATAAGCGGAATACATGCACATTTTTACACAGATCTTAGACATATAAATTATAATTTGATTGACAGATTCTTTAATGCTCATTTTTATATTCTATTTTATATTATTAAATTTTTTTTACCTATAAATTTATATTGCTTGTATCCTAAATTATATGCTGAAGATATGCCGGTTCCTTTATATGTTATTCTGTCACCGATTTTAGTGTATTTAATAATATCTCTAGTATTGTATAGCTTAAAATATTCAAAAAAAATATTTTTCGGTTTCAGTTTTTTTGTTATAACAATATCTCCTTGTTTAGGTTTTTTTACTATAGGAAAAGCGACAATGGCAGATAGATATATGTATATACCATTAATAGGGTTGGCTTATATTTTGGCGGAATTTGGTGTTAATATTTATAACAAATTAAAAAATAAATTTAAAATATTTTTTTTGACTATAGGAATAATAATTATATTTTTATTTATGTATTTATCTTTTGTCAGAACAATAGATTGGAAAAACGATGATTACGAAGCACCTAATAGTATAAAATATTATACTCCCGATTTGTTATTTTGTGTTAAAAAATAATTAACTGCTTATATATAAAACATATTGAAAAACGAAGAAAAAACTTGTAAAATCAAGAGTATATAAATTATATATTTATTATTAAGTTAAAAATTTTTTTAAGAGAGGTGTTTTATGCAAGCTGTTATTATGGCAGGTGGCTTTGGAACAAGGTTAAGACCTATTACATGCAGTATTCCTAAACCTATGGCATTGGTAGCAAACAAACCTATGTTAAGCCATATTATCGAGCTGCTTAAAAAATACGATTTTACCGACTTAACGATGATGTTGTATTATCAACCGGAAATAATAAAAAATTATTTTAAAGACGGTAAAGATTTAGGTGTTTCAATAAAATATTTAAGACCTGAAGTTGATTTGGGAACTGCCGGCAGTGTGGGCTTTGCAAGGAAAAATATTACAGGAACATTTGTTGTTATATCGGGCGATGTTTTAACCGATTTTGATATAGAAAAAGCAATAAAATTTCATAAAGAAAAAAAAGCCGTTGCTACAATGGTTTTAACAAGGGTTCAAAATCCCCTGCAGTTCGGTGTCGTAATAACCGATAAAGACGGTAAAGTTGAAAGGTTTTTGGAAAAACCGTCGTGGGGTGAAGTATTTTCCGATACCATAAATACGGGAATTTATATACTTGAGCCCGAAGTTTTCGATTATATTCCCGAGAATAAAGATGTTGATTTTTCAAAAAATTTATTTCCGCAATTATTAAAAGATAAAAAACCGTTATACGGTTATATTGCCGACGGATATTGGAAAGATATCGGTAACCACGACGAATACAGGTTTGCACACTATGATATATTGGACGGTAAAGTTAAAATAAATGTTGAAGGAACAAAAAAAATTATTAACGATAAAACGGTTATAATAGGTAAAAATTCAGTAATAGAAGATGATGTAATTGTCGATAATAATGTTATTATAGGTGACAATACCGTTATTAAAAGCGGTGCTAAAATAGGGGCATCCGTTATCGGTTCAAATGTTGTTATAGAAAAAGATTCTTTAGTACTCGGTTCTGTTATATGGGACAATGTAAATATAGGTGCAAAAGCAAGTTTAAAAGAAGTTGTTGTAGGTTATTCCACTGTTTTAGGTAAAGGTGCATCCATGCAGGTAGGTTCTATAGTTGCAGACGAATGTAACATAGGTGCAAATGCAACTATAAGGGCAAACCTTAGAATTTGGCCTCATAAAACTGTTGAAAAAGGTGCAATACTTTCTTCAAGTTTAGTTTGGGGTGCAAAGTGGAACAAAGCTTTGTTTAATGCTTACGGCAGTGTAACAGGTTTAGGTAATATAGAAATTACACCTGAATTTGCCGCAAAGGTAGGTTCTGCTTATGGTGCTTACATGGGTAGCGGTTCTTATGTTGTAATTTCAAGGGATGACCACAGAGCAACAAGAATGATAAAAAGGGGTTTAATTTCGGGCATACTTTCTGCGGGTGTAAATGTTGGTGATATGTTAAATGCACCGATACCTGTTGCAAGGTATGAAATAGGTAATAACGGTGAAGTCGGTGGAATACATATAAGACAGTCCCCTTACGATGCAAAACTTATAGATATAAAATTTTTCGATAAATTCGGTAGCGATATTTCAATTAACCAGGAAAAATCAATAGAACAATTGTTTTTCAGAGAAGATTTTAAAAGAGCCGATATGGATAATGTCGGTTTTATTACCGTTCCTCCAAGAGCAAACGAATTTTATAAAACGGGTTATTTGGAAACTATCGGGAAGAAAAATTATTCAAATAAGTCGATGAAAGCCGTTATTGATTATTCTCACTCGACGGCGTCTTTGGTTTTTCCGACAATTTTAGGTGAGTTGGGTATAGATGTTGTTGCTTTAAATGCTTACATAGATGCAAAAAAAATAACAAAAACAAAAGAAGAATTTACAAATTCTTTAAACCAACTTTCCGATATCGTAATGACTTTAAGAGCTGATGTCGGCTTTTTATTTGATAACGGAGCTGAAAAGTTATTCCTTATAGATGAAAGAGGCAAAATAATAGATAACGATACTGCTATGCTTATTATGGCATATTTGGTAATGCTTACATATAAATCCGGAACAATAGCAGTTCCTGTTACGGTATCTTCCGTTATAGATGAACTTGCACAAAAATTTAATTTTAAAATTAAAAGAACCGGCACCAGTCCCAGAAACATAATGAATGCCGCAAAAGACGAAGGTGTAATTTTTGTTGCCGACTGTAACGGCGGTTTTATATTTCCTGAATTTCAAAACTCATTTGATGCAATGTATGCGGTAGGTAATTTAATGGAAATGTTGGCACAGGCAAAACTTACCGTCAGCAGTATTAGAAGGGAAATTCCTGCATTTGAAGTTTTACATAAAGCCGTTCCTTGTTCTTGGGATAAAAAAGGGCAAACGATGAGAAATGCCATAGAATATTCAAAGGGCAAAAAAACGGAACTTATAGACGGTGTAAAAATATTTTTAAATAACGGTTGGGTATTATTGTTGCCTGATCCCGATGAAGCTTATTTCCATATTTGGGCAGAAGCAAAAGATAAACCCACCGCACAAGGTTTTATAAGTATATATACCGATAAAATAAGAGAATGGCAAAAATAGGAGGAGAAATGATTAAATTCGGAACATCCGGTTGGAGAGGAATTATAGCAAATGATTTTACTTTTGATAATGTAAAAATCGTTACACAGGCAATAGCGGATTATCTTTTAAATGACGATAAAAATTATAAAAAAGATAAAGCCGTCATAATAGGTTATGATACAAGGTTTTTATCGGAAAAATTTGCTGCAATATCTGCCGAAGTTTTGGCAGGTAATAAAATAAAAGTTTTATTATGTGACAGAAATACCCCGACACCTGTTATAGCCTATGACATTGTTAAAAATAAACTTGCAGGTGGAATAAATTTTACGGCAAGTCACAATCCTCCCGAATATAACGGACTTAAATTTTCACCTTCTTGGGGCGGACCGGCACTTCCCGAAACTACACAGGTAATAGAAAAATATTGTCAAAAAATTAATATAAAAGATGTTAAAAGTATTCCTTTACAAGAAGCTTTAAAAAATAAAATTGTTCAATATTATGATCCGAAACCTGCATACTTAAAGAGAATAAAAGAACTTGTTGATTTTAAATTGTTAAAGAAAACAAAAATGAAAGTTGCTGCAGACCTCTTGCACGGAACGGCAGACGATTATTTGGATACTTTGCTTGAATCTGCAGGAACAAAATTAAAAGTTTTAAACAAACAAAGAGATGTTTTGTTTGACGGACATTCACCGGAACCTAACGAAGCAAACCTTAAAAATTTGAAAGCAATAGTAAAAAAAGAATCTTACAAAATAGGACTTTCAACCGACGGTGATGCCGACAGATTCGGTATTATTGATTCGGACGGAACTTTTATAACACCTAACCAGGTAATTCCCATATTGTTATATCATTTGAATAAAACAAGAGGTTGGAAAGGTGTTGTTGTAAGAAGTGTAATGACAAGCCACATGATAGATAAACTTGCCGCAAAACTCGGTATAGAGGTAATAGAAACTCCCGTCGGTTTTAAATATATCGGTGATATTCTTACACAAAGACCGAAAGATTTTATAATCGGTGGTGAAGAATCCGGCGGTTTAACTATAAGAGGGCATGTTCCCGAAAAAGACGGAATAATAGCCTGTATGCTTATGGCAGAAGCCGTTGCCGTTAATAAAAAACCGTTGGCTGCAATATTAAAAGATATAACAAAATTAACGGGACCTGTATTTACCGAAAGACAAAATTTCCGTTTGCCGCAGGAAACAATGGAAAAATTCAAACAAACTTTAAAACAAAAAACTCCCGAAAAAATTGCAGGAATGAAAATACAAAAAGTTGTTTCCATAGACGGTTACAAATTTATAATAGACGACGATACTTGGATAGGTTTTAGGTTATCGGGAACGGAACCGATTGTAAGATTATATGCGGAAAGTTCTTCCAAAGATAAACTTAAAAAACTTGTTTCCGCGGGAATAAAATTTATAAACGGAAAGTAGAAGATTAGAAGATTTGATGATTGGAAGAATAGAAGTAACTGGAATTATTATATGAAAAATTTTTTTAAAAAATATTTTGTTGCGGGACTTTTGATACTGCTTCCTTTGTGGCTTACATATTTTGTGTTTATGTTCATTTTCGAGTGGACAAGCAGTTTTTCAATGCCCTTTTTTCATCCTATATTAAAACATTTTACCGATGATGCAAGCTGGATTTTATTTTTGGCAAAAGTTTTAAGTTTCTTTCTAACTCTTTTAATTATATGTTTTGCAGGTTTTCTTGCTACAAACTTTATCGGTAAAAAAATATTAAGACTATTTGAAAATATTTTGCAAAAAATTCCTGCAATAGGTTCAATTTATTCGGTTTTTAAGAAATTTACTTCGTTTTTTTCCAACGGAAGCATGAGTAAAGATTTTCAAAAAGTTGTTTTTGTTCCTTTTCCGAACAAAAACACTTATTGTGTAGCTTTTTCAACTGGAAAAAAAGTTGTAAACGGTAAAAATTTTATTACCGTTTTTATGCCTACCACGCCTAACCCTACAACGGGTTTTTTACTTTTGATACAGGAAGAAGATGTTATTGAAAGCGAATATTCAGTTGAGGAAGGAATACAGTATATAATGTCTGCAGGTATAATAAGACCTGAAACAAATACAATGGTTGAAACAAAAAATTCGGAGAACAAAAATGACGGCATATAAAGCACCGAGGGGAACACACGATATTTACGGTAAAATTGCTTTGGGTTTGGAAAAACTTGACGAGTATGCAAGAACCGTTTTTAAAAAACACAATTTTAAAGAAATAAAAACACCTATGTTTGAAGATGCTGCTTTGTTTACAAGGTCCATAGGTGAAGCTACCGATATAGTTGAAAAAGAAATGTATTTGTTTCAAGATAAAAAAGGAAGAAATTTAGCTTTAAGGCCTGAAGGGACAGCTTCACTTGTCCGTGCATATATAGAACATAGGCTTGATATGGAAGAACCCGTAGGTAAATTTTTTTATTGCGGTGATATGTTTAGGTATGAAAGACCGCAAGCAGGAAGATACAGACAATTTTTACAGATGGGAGCGGAATATCTAGGTAATCCTAACCCTAATGCCGATGTTGAAATTATTTTACTTGCAAAAGAAATATTGTCAAAATTAAATATAACCGATGTTGTAATTCACATAAATTCTTTAGGCTGTAATAATTGCAGACCTGTTTTCAGACAAAAACTTGTAGAATATTTCTCATCAATAACCGACCTTTGTCAAGATTGTCAAAGAAGGCTTGCTAAAAATCCGCTAAGGCTTTTGGATTGTAAAATTGATTGCCATAAATTTCAAAATGTTCCTACTATGCAACAATGTTTATGCCAGGAATGTAATGAGCATTTTAATAAAGTTCAACAACTTTTAAAAGCAGTTGATTGCTCTTATGTTATTGATGACAAATTGGTTAGAGGGCTTGACTATTATACAAGAACCGTTTTTGAGGTTCGTTCAAATGCCGTCGGTTCGCAAGATGCAATTTGTGCCGGCGGAAGATATGACAACCTTGTTAAAGAATTAGGCGGACAGCAAATACCGAGTGTAGGTTTTGCTTTAGGCTCTGAAAGAGTTTTACTTGCTGCGGAAAAAACAAATTTTTTTGAAAATATAAAAACAAACGATATTGTTTTTGTTGCTGTTGCCGACGAATTTTTATTTGATAAAGCATTTGCTTTTGCAAACGATTTATTAATAAATAAAAATGATATCTGTACTAAATTGAATTTACCTGAAAAAATAACTATCGAAGGTCCTTTATATAACAAATCTTTAAAATCTCAGTTTAAATTGGCTGATAAAATAGGTGCCAAAAAAGTAATAATTTTAGGTAATGACGAACTTATAAACAATAAAGTTGTTATTAAAGATATGCAAACCCAACAACAACAACTAATTAATTTATAATGTAAAATGTAGAATGTATAATGTCGGAAAAAATTTGCTTTGCAAAAAATACATTAATTATAAATTGTACATTATAAATTCTACATTGTAGTTATAAATTGTCGTTTTGTCGTGTTATCTCGCACTTGATGCGAGATCTCGTTGTTAAGTTTTTGTCGTTAATTATAAATTATAAATTGTAAATTATAAATTGCCGTTTTGTGCCCATAGCTCAATCGGATAGAGCATCAGTTTCCGGAGCTGAGTGTTCCGGTTCAACTCCGGATGGGCACATTTTTAATTTATGAATACCGAAATAAAAAAACTTTATCAATTAATGCAAAGTTGCAGATTATGTCCTAAAAAATGTGGTGTCAACAGGTTTAAAGGGCAAATAGGTGCATGCAGAACAACGAATCAATTAAAAGTTTCCAGCATAAATTTACATTACGGTGAGGAACCTCCTGTTTCGGGTAAAGAAGGTTCCGGAACAATTTTTTTTACAAACTGTAATTTGTCATGTGTTTTTTGTCAAAATTATCCTATAAGCCAATTAGGTAACGGTAATGAAATTACAACCGAAGAACTTGCCGATAAGATGATAGATCTTCAACAAAAAGGTGCAAATAATATTAATTTGGTTACACCTACACATGTTTATCCTATGATTGCGGAAGCCATTTTTATTGCAAAACAAAAAGGGTTAACAATACCGGTATTGTCAAATTGCGGCGGTTACGAATCGGTAGAAGTTTTGGAACTTATGGAAAATTTTATAGATATTTATATGCCGGATATGAAATATTCATCTGATGAAAATGCAAAAAAATATTCCGGAATTGATAGATATATTGAAAATAATAGAGCGGCAATAAAAGAAATGTTCAGACAAAAAGGAAAACTTTCTTTTAATGAAAAGCAAATGGCACAAAAAGGTATTTTAATAAGGCACCTTGTTTTACCTAATAACATTTCAGGTTCAAAAGAAACTTTTGAATTTGTTGCAAATGAAATTTCAAAAGATACTTATATGAGTGTTATGGCGCAATACCATACCGCAAACAAATCGGATAAAATACCGGAACTGAACAGAAAAATAACACAAGTCGAATATGATAAAGTTTTAGATTGGTTTTACGATGCAGGTTTACATAACGGTTGGTTGCAAGAACTTTAATTAATTTTTGCCGTTTCCATACATTAATATCTCAAAAATTGCAAAGCAATTTTTTTGCTTGCATTTTTAATTATATTTTTATAACATTTCTTATTATAGTAAAAAAGCAGTTTTATAAATAAACGGAGGAAAAGAAAATGGCAGTTAAAGTTGCAATTAACGGATTCGGAAGAATTGGTAGGTTAGCATTCAGACAAATGTTTGATGCAAAAGGATATGAAATTGTTGCTATCAACGATTTAACAAGTCCTAAAATGTTGGCACACTTATTGAAGTATGATTCTGCACAAGGCGGATATTGCGGAAAATTCGGTGAAGAAGCAAAACACACCGTTTCTTATAAAGAAGCAGTATTGGCAGAAGATGGAAAAACGGTTAAAGAATTCGGTTCAATAACTGTTGACGGAAAAGAAATTACAATTTATGCAATGCCTAAAGCAAACGAATTGCCTTGGGGAAAATTAGGTGTTGATGTAGTTTTGGAATGTACCGGTTTTTATACATCAAAAGCAAAAGCTCAAGCACACATTGATGCAGGTGCAAAAAAAGTTGTTATTTCAGCTCCTGCAGGTAACGACTTACCTACAATTGTTTACAATGTAAACCACAAAACATTAACGAAGGATGATAAAATTATATCAGCAGCTTCTTGTACAACAAACTGCTTGGCACCTATGACAAAAGCTTTGAATGATTATGCTCCTATACAATCAGGTATCATGACAACAGTTCATGCTTATACCGGCGACCAGATGATTCTTGACGGCCCGCAAAGAAAAGGTGATGTTCAAAGAGCAAGAGGTGGAGCAATTAACATTGTTCCTAATTCAACAGGTGCTGCAAAAGCTATCGGTTTGGTTATTCCGGAATTAAACGGAAAATTAATCGGTGCTGCACAAAGAGTTCCTACAGCAACAGGTTCAACAACAATTCTTCATGCAGTTGTTAAAGGTAAAGATGTTACCGTTGAAGGTATCAATGCAGCTATGAAAAAACAAACAAATGAATCATTCGGTTATACCGAAGAAAAGTTAGTTTCTTCCGATATTATCGGTATGAAATTCGGTTCATTATTTGATGCTAACCAAACAATGGTTGCAAAAATTGATGATAATACATATCAGGTTCAAGTTGTTTCTTGGTATGATAACGAAAACAGCTATACAAGCCAAATGGTTAGAACAATAAAATATTTGGCAGAATTGAACTAAAAAATTGCGAAGCAATTTTTTGAATAATAGATGTATAGAGGAATAGAAGTATAGAAATAATGAAAAATGTCATACCACTTGTATTAAGTGGTATGACATTTTAATAGAAAAAGATATTTTTTTGGACGTAGTCATCAATCATATTAAGTAATATTCCTCGTTTGTTGTTGTCGTTTAAACTATCAGCTACTCAGTTGAGGATACGAAGTATCCGGCTCAGCTTTAAGCTAAAAAATCGCAAAGCGATTTTTTAAGGAGATAAAAATGTTAAATAAAAAAAACGTAGACGATTTAAAAGATATTGCAGGGAAAAAAGTTTTGGTAAGATGTGATTTCAATGTTCCTTTAAAACAAGGTGTAATTCAAAATTATAAAAGAATAGATGCTGCTCTTCCTACAATAAAAAAGTTGTTGGAACAAAAAGCAAAAATTATTCTCTGCTCTCACATGGGAAAACCGAAAGGTGAACCTTTACCTGAACTTTCTCTTGCTCCTGTAGCAGTAGCTTTAAGTGAAAGATTGGGTGTAACGGTAAAATTTGCAGATGATCCGAAAGTTACAAGTGATTCGACAAAAAAAATGGCAGCAGAATTAAAAGACGGTGAAGTTTTACTTCTTCAAAATACAAGATACAGAAAAGAAGAAACAAAACTTGAAAAAGATGAAACTGCAATAAAATTTGCCGAAGAACTTGCCGCACTTTGCGATAACGAAATATTTGTAAACGATGCTTTCGGAACGGCACACAGAGCACATTGTTCAAATGTCGGTGTTACAAAATTCGTTAAAGAATCTGCAGCAGGATATTTGGTAGAAAAAGAAATTAAGTTTTTAGGAGATGCTTTAAATGCTCCCGTTAAACCTTTCTTAGCTATCTTGGGCGGTGCAAAAGTTTCCGATAAAATAAATGTTATAGAAAACCTTTTAGGTAAAGTAGATGCCATTATTATAGGCGGAGCAATGGCATATACATTCTTAAAAGCACAAGGATATAAAACAGGGAAATCTTTAGTTGAAGAAGATAAATTTGATTTGGCAAAAAGTTTATTGAAAAAAGCACAAGATAAAGGTGTAAAATTCTTATTGCCTATAGACCATGTTATTGCAACTGCAGTTGACTTTGAAAAGAAAGAAGTTCCTGCCGGTGCAACCGTTAAAAATACCGACGGGCTTGATATTGAAGACGGTTTTATGGGTGTAGATGCAGGACCGAAATCAATAGAAAAATTCAGTGAAATAGTAAAGTCTGCAAAAACAATAGTTTGGAACGGACCTTTGGGAATATTTGAAGTTCCCGAATTTTCTAAAGGAACAGTTGAAATTGCAAAACTCGTTGCAACAGCAACCGATAACGGTGCAATTTCCGTAGTTGGTGGAGGAGATTCCGTATCTGCCGTTAAGAAAGCCGGTGTAGATAAAAGAATTTCTCATGTGTCAACAGGCGGTGGAGCATCATTGGAATTTTTAGAAGGAAAAGATTTACCCGGTATTGCAGCATTACCGAGCAAATAAAATAATATAAAATAAATGCCTGTGCCTATTGACACAGGTATTTATTTTTGATACAATAAAACAATTATGATACTTTATTATTTTGTTATAGCATTACATTTTATTGTTTGTGTAGCATTGATAGTTATAGTTTTGCTTCAGGCCGGAAAAGGTGGCGGTATGGCAGGTATTTTCGGCGGCGGCGGGTCAGACCAAATATTTAGTGCCCCAAGTGGGATGGCATTTATAAAAAAAGTTACTGTTGTTTGTGCGATTATTTTTATGTTAACCTCATTGGCATTAACTTTGATGTCAGCCAGAGTAAGTATGCAATCCGTTATTAACCAAATTTCGAATATTCCGATTGCATCTTCTCAACAACCGTTGGAATAGCAGCAGGTTGCTGGGGTGGCGGAACTGGCATACGCGCACGCTTGAGGTGCGTGTCCTTAACCGGATACGGGTTCAATTCCCGTCCCCAGCATGTGTTTAAGGTTATTGAAAAATTATATAGTATTGCGGGTGTAGCTCAGTGGTAGAGCGTCTCGTTGCCAACGAGAATGTCGTGGGTTCAAGTCCCATCACCCGCTTTTTTTTTATTGTCGAGGTTATTGACGGTTTTTTTTTATTTTTGTATAATAAGAAAAATTTTGCAGTTATAATAGTTATAATAAAAAAATAGAGAAAAAATATTATTGGTTATCTCTATTTTTTAATTTAAATGGAGGCTTTATTTATGAAGAAGTTTGTAGTGAGTTCGTTTGTTTTTTTATTTGTTTTTGCTATGGTAGGTGTTGTATTTGCAGGTTCATCGGTAAGTAAAAACAATAAAAAAGATGTTCCTGAAGAAGTAAAAGTATTTACATTAGGTCAGGCAAGGGTGGCAGTTGCCGAAGCAAGTTTCCTTTCAAATGAAACGGCAAATATTATTTTGGATAATTCCGGTAACTATACTTTTTTTAAAAAACAAGGTTCAAATGCAGGTGATGTTGAAGATTTTGATGGATTAACAATGTATATAAAAGCATTTGGCGGACAAGATAAGCTTGATATGAAAGACTATACTAAATTTAATACTACATATTATAGCGTAATGTTAGGTTTAGATACGGATAGGCAATATACGGATAACTTTGATGCGACTTATGGAGTTTTTGTCTCTTATGCAGGAGTTCAATCCGAAGAGGAAAATTTTAATGACGACAAGATTTCACAAAATGGTATTTTTGCAGGAGTTAGAGGTAATTGGTATGTAGACAAGTTGTTTTTTGGTGCGATTTTAGATTATGGCTTTATATCAAATAAAACAGAATTTTTTGCTCAAGAAAAAAACTGGTCTGAAGATTATAATATTCAAAGTATAGGTTTATCGGTAAAAGCAGGTTATAATTTTGAAATTAAAGAAAGAAGTTTTACAATTCAACCGAATATAATTTTTAATATAAATTATTTGATTACCGAAGAATATGATGCATTAACTGGTTATGTTAATGGCGGAAAATTCAAAACGGATGATATGACAAATTTTGCGGCTGCACCTGGTGTAAAACTTGCAAAAACTTTAGGAAAATGTTGGATACTTTCCGGAGAAGGTAAATATGTTTTTGTTTCCACATCTAACGGAGATATTAAAGTAGAAAGTGATTCTCAATGCAAATATGTACCCGAAACATACTATAAAGATTATGCAAGCTTGGGGTTGGGAATAGAAAAAATTTGGGGTTATACGGTCTTACATTTAAAGGTTAATAAAAATTTATGTGGCAGAGACGGTTTTATAATCAATGCAGGTATAGAATTTAAATTTTAATGATTTTAAAATAATTTAAGAGGAGTAAAAATATAATGAGTAAATATTTAAGTTTTTTGTTAATGTTGTTTTTAGCGGTTTGTGTTTCAAGTTGTGGAACAAAGTATGCAAGACCTGATAGATGTTGTTGCGATGTTTCCGAGGTTACTAAAGTTGTTGAACCGATTAAAGAAGAAACAATTCCTGAACCCGAACCTGTTGCTCTTGAATCTGAGCCTGAGCCTGAGCCGGAACCGGTTAGAGAAATAAAACAAGCAATCCAAGAAGCTGTAAAAGAAGAAAAGAAAGAGTTTACATTAGATCTCGAAAAATTAATGAAACAAAGTTTGTTTGAATTTAATTCGACAAAAATTGCAGAAGATAATTATGCGGGACTTGATGTCGTTGCGGATTTCTTAAAAGAAAATCCTAATATATCGGTTAAAGTAGAAGGACATACCGATAGTGTGGGTTCAAAATCATATAATCAAGATTTATCCGAAAGAAGAGCAAATTCTGTTGCCGATTATCTTATAGGCAAAGGTGTTGATATTAATCAAGTATCGACGGAAGGTTTCGGTTTCTCTAAACCTGTAGCAAGTAATAAAACTGCTGCCGGAAGAGCTAAAAACAGAAGAACCGAGTTGAAATTTAAAATTCAAGATTTGGAACAGGAAGAACAAGATTAATTTTTATTAAAAAATATAAAAGCAGAGAGAAATATTTATTTTAGTTTCTCTCTGCTTTTTTGTTTTGATTTTTGTTCTTAATTTGCTAAAATAAAAAGTTGTCATATTATAAAAAATTGAACTAATTAAGAGGTTTTGTAATTATGAAAATAGTTAAAGAAGGTTATCCTTTTATTTTCGGTTTTATTATAGCAGGTTTAATTTTTAATTTGTTTTTTGCACCGTTGGCTGTTATTTGTTATATTTTAGCGATATTTTGTTTTTTCTTTTTTAGAGATCCGGATTTAACAATTAACGAAGACAAAAATTTTATTTTATCTCCTTGCAACGGAACTGTTATGAATGTTATTGAAAATGAAAACGGTCAAACCGAAGTTAGGGTTTTTATGTCTGTGTTTAATGTTCATTTACAAAGAGCTTCAATTTCAGGAACAGTTAAATCGGTTGAACACAAGCCCGGTAAATTTTTAAAAGCACATTTACCTGAAGCTTATGTTGAAAATGAACAAAATATAATAACAATAGAGAATGAAAACGGAATTTTTATTATAAAACAAATTGCAGGTATTCTTGCAAGAAGATGTGTTGCTTGGGTAAAGCCCGGTGATGTTGTAAAACAAGGTGATAAGATTGGTGTTATAAAATTCAGTTCTCAGGTAGATTTAATTATGCCTGCCGGATATGATGTTCGTGTAAAAGCAGGGGATAAAGTAACATCCGGTCTTAGTATATTTGCAGTTATAAAACAAAATGCATAGCATTTTGTTGAGGGATAGAGGGAGATATAGAGGAATGGAGGTATAGAAGTATAGAGGAATAGAAAAGACAAAAATAAGGAAAAATATTTTATATAATTTGTAATTTCTATACATAAATTCATCCATACTTCAATACATCAAAATTGCAGAGTGATTTTAGTCCATACATCCATACCTCTATGCATCTATACCTCAAAATTTGCGAAGCAAATTTTTAATTAAATATTAAATTTTTCGCTTTGCGAAAAATACATTAATTATAAATTGTACATTATAAATTGGAGTATAAAGATGTCTTCTTTAAGAAAAGGTTTGTATGTTTTGCCGAGTATGTTTACTGCCGGTAATTTAGCATCCGGTTTTATATCGGTAATATATTCCATAAACGGTAATTTTAATACGGCTGCATGGTTTATAATACTTGCAATTTTGTTTGATATGTCCGATGGCAGAGTTGCAAGGCTTACTAAAACTATGAGCAAATTTGGTATGGAATTCGATTCATTATGCGATTTGGTTTCTTTCGGTGTTGCACCTGCTGTTTTAATGTATCAGTTGGTTTTAAATACGATGGCAAATGCAGGTATTGCAATTGCCGTTATTTTTGTTGTTGCAAGTGCTACAAGACTTGCAAAATTTAATGTCAAAGCAATGGAACCGCAAGATAAAAATAATCCTAAAAGTGATACTTTTTCGGGACTTCCGACACCTGCTTCTGCAGGGCTTATTGCATCTTTTGTTTTAAGTTATGAAATTTTCGACGGAACGGTTTTAAATTTTAAAACAATTCCGTTGCTCATGAAAAAAATGCCGTTTTTCTTTAATGCAATGCCTATTATTATGTTGCTTCTTGCATTTTTAATGGTATCTACAGTTCCTTACGGTGCATTTAAGCATATTAAATGGACAAGACCGAAATCAATACAGGTATTCTTTTTAGCGGTAGTATTTGTTGCTTTAATTTGTACATATCCGCAAAATACAATTTTTATAATATTTTTACTTTATGTTTTGTCCGGTTTTGTTGTATTACTTGTTAGAGGACATAAAATAAAAAAAGCTATATCTAAAATAAAAAAAGGAAATAAATAACGATGAAAAAAAATAAAAAAGATACCGTTGTTTTTTTTGATACAACATTAAGGGATGGTGAGCAATCTCCGGGTGCAAGTTTAACATTTCAGGAAAAATTACTTGTTGCACAACAACTTGCGGCTATGAATGTAGATATTATAGAAGCAGGTTTTCCGATATCAAGTCAGGGAGATTTTGAATCGGTAAAATCTATTGCACAACAGGTTAAAGGTCCCGTAATTTGCGGGCTTTCAAGAGCAAATACAAAAGATATTACAACTTGTTGGAATGCAATAAAATATTCCAAAAAACCCAGAATCCATACATTTATTGCAACATCTGATTTACACATAGAAAAAAAATTACAGAAAACAAGACAACAGGTTTTTGATATGGCAGTTGCTGCAGTGAAACTTGCAAAAGGTTTTTGTGACGATGTTGAATTTTCTGCAGAAGATGCAAGCAGAAGTGATGTTGATTATTTGTGTTCAATAGTTGAAGCTGTTATTGATGCGGGAGCTACAACCGTTAATATTCCCGATACCGTAGGTTATTCAATTCCGTCGGAATTCGGCAAATTGATAGCAACAATTAAACAGAGAGTAAAAAATATAGATAGAGCAGTTATAAGTGTGCATTGCCATAATGATTTGGGTTTAGGTGTTGCAAATTCTCTCGCTGCTATAGAAAACGGTGCAAGACAAATAGAATGTACCGTAAACGGTATAGGAGAGCGGGCAGGTAATGCCGCAATAGAAGAAATTGTAATGGCAATAAAAACAAAACCTTTATTTTATCCTGTAAGTTATAATATAAAAACAAAAGAAATTTATAAATCAAGTAAATTGGTTTCAAATTTAACGGGAATTCCGGTTCAGCCTAACAAAGCAATTGTAGGGATAAATGCTTTTGCACATGAATCCGGTATTCATCAAGATGGAATGCTTAAAGATAAAAGGACTTATGAAATTATGTCTCCGCAAGATGTTGGGGTTCCTGAAAGTTTGTTGGTTCTCGGAAAACATTCCGGAAGACATGCCTTCTTTAAAAGGCTTAAAGATTTGGGATACAAATTACAGACGGAAGTTATGGAACAGTTGTTTGCAAAATTCAAACTTTTGGCGGATAAGAAAAAATGTGTTTTTGACGACGATATAAATTCGTTGGTTGAGCAATCGGTTTCCGGAGTTAAAGAAGTATATACGGTAGATTATGTAAATGTTACTTCCGGTGTAGGTGTTATTCCTACGGCAACTTTAAGGCTTATAAAAACAATAAAAAACAAAAAAGAAGTTATACAGGAAGCCGCTTGCGGTTCGGGGCCTGTTGATGCGGCATATAAAGCAATAGATAAAATTACCGGTATTACGGTAAGTTTGGAAGATTATACTTTAAGGGCAGTTTCAAGCGGTGAAGATGCACAAGGTGAAGTAAATGTTAAAGTAAAATATGACGGAGCCAATTACATAGGTAAAGGAATGTCAACCGATATTGTTGAAGCAAGTATAAATGCTTACATTCATGCAATAAACAAAATTGTTATTATGAAACTTGGAGGGAAAAAATAAAATGGGTCAAACAATAACCGAAAAAATATTGGCAGCTCATTGCGGTAAAAAAGTTGTAGTTCCCGGCGAGTTTATAGAACCGAAGGTTGATATATCTTTGTCCAACGATGTTACAGCTCCGCTTGCAATAAAAGAATATTTAAAAACCGGAAAGAAAAAAGTTTTTGATAAAAATAAAATAGCTCTCGTTATGGACCATTTTACACCGAACAAAGATATTAAATCGGCGGAAAATGTTAAATTCGTCAGAGAATTTGCAAAGAAAGAAAAAATTAAACATTATTACGAAGGCGGTAATGTAGGTATAGAACATGCTTTGCTTCCTGAAAAAGGAATAGTTGTTCCGGGCGATGTTGTTATAGGTGCCGATTCTCATACATGTACTTATGGGGCACTCGGTGCATTTTCAACGGGTGTCGGTTCGACCGATGTAGGTGCATCTCTTGCAACAGGTAAAGTATGGCTAAAAGTTCCTCAGACGATAAAATTTGTTTATAAAGGTAAATTAAATAAATTTGTCAGTGGTAAAGATTTAATCCTTTACACGATAGGTAAAATCGGTGTAGACGGTGCATTATATCAAACAATGGAATTTACAGGCGAAACAATAAAATATTTAAAAATGGCAGATAGGCTTACAATGGCAAATATGGCTATTGAAGCAGGCGGAAAATCAGGAATTTTCCCGGTAGATAAAATTACTTTGGATTATGTTTCAAAAAGAGCTTTAAGAAAATTTAAAGTTTATCAAAGTGATAAAGATGCAAAATATGCAAATGTTATTGAAATAGATTGTTCAAAAATTTATCCGCAAGTTTCGTTGCCGTTTTTACCGTCTAATGCAAAAGCTGCAAAATCAATGAAAAAAACTTACATAGACCAAGTTGTTATAGGTTCTTGTACTAACGGTAGACTTGAAGATTTAAGAATTGCAGCTGCAATTTTAAAAGGTAAAAAAGTTAATAGTAATGTTAGGACAATTATTATTCCCGCAACACCGCAAGTTTATGCAGATGCTTTAAAAGAAGGTTTAATGAAAATATTTATAGAAGCAGGTGCAATAATATCAGCCCCTACATGCGGACCGTGTTTAGGCGGGCACATGGGTATTCTTGCAAGCGGGGAAAAATGTGTTTCAACTACAAACAGGAATTTTGTAGGCAGAATGGGACATACAAAATCGGAGCTTTATTTGGCAAGCCCTGCAGTTGCTGCCGCTTCTGCAATAAAGGGATATATTGTTGACCCTAACAACATTATATAATTTATAATGTATAATTAATGACAACAACAGCAATGTATAATGTAAAATGTATAATGTCGGAAAAAATTTGCGAAGCAAATTTTTAATTAAATATTAAATTTTTCGCTTTACGAAAAATACATTAATTATAAATTCTACATTATAAATTATACATTGAATTAAGGTTTAATTATGTCCGATTTGGAATTAAAACAAGCGGAAGTTCTTGAACTGTTAGAAAAAAAGTTAGTAAAAAAAATAAAAAAGCTTGAAGAACTTTGTAAAAGTTTGGAAGAAGAAAATAACAGTTTAAAAGCCGAACTTAATTTTTATAAAAAAGAAGCAACTAATTATGCCGAAAGGTTTGCTGAAAATAAGTTGTTGAAGGATAAACAAAAAAAAGCTATAATTAAAGTAGAAAAATTATTAAAGAGGATAAATTCTTTATAATTATGAATAGCTTAAATATTATGGGAATACAAATTCAAGTCGATGATGAAGAGTCTTTGTTGTCGAATGAAATTGTTTTATATATAAATAAAGTTTATGATGATGTATTGGCTAAACAAATGCAAAGCGGTGGAAGAATAAATTCAAATGTTATAAGAGCGATAGCTACTTTTTGTATAGCCAAAGAGTTGTATGCAATGAAGGGAAATAATGAAGTTTTTCAAGATAAAAATATCAAGAAAGTGGAAAGTCTTATCAGTTTTATTGATAGTATAGTAGTGCCGGATTAATAATATTTCCCTGCATTGTTGGTGTTTTAAGTTAATGTATTTATTCCGATGAAGTTCTTTAGGAGAATCTCATGTGAGTTATGCTTAAGTGCATAAACCATGTTTCTCACTTAATAATAAAGGGCTTTAAATACTTAACTGACACGGCAAGTGTGGGGTTTTTATTTTATAATATCAGCTTATAGCTTAAAGTTTAATGTAATAAATTTTTACTTTGCAAAAATTTCTAAACAATAAAAATTTTCACAAAGTGAATTTTAACCGAGAACTATAAGTTCTAAGCTTTAAGCTGTCGTTAAATAAGGTAAATAAATGGAAAAAGTTTCACAAGAGCAGGAAAAAAATAAAATAAGATACGAATATTTAATGTTGAGGAATAAGATAGAATCCTCCGCAAGATATTCTTACAGTAACAGTATTTTGGAAAAAATAAAAAATTTAAAACAATATGAACAGGCAAAAATTATAATGCTGTATCTTTCTTACGGTTCGGAAGTTGTAACCGATTTAATGATAAAAGAATTTTTACTTGATGATAAAGAAGTTGCCGTTCCCATAATACTTACTCCGGGTGACGGTATTATGCAGGCGATAAAAATAAATTCTTTGGAAGAATGTACGGTTAAAGTTTACGGTATAAGACAACCGGAATTTGACGAAAATTCAATAGTGGATAAAAATGATGTTGATTTGATACTTGTTCCGGGAATAGTTTTTGATAATAAAGGTTACAGAATAGGTTATGGTAAAGGTTACTATGACAGGTGGCTTGAAGGAACAGATATAGAAAAAAGAGTTGGTTTAGCTTATGAAGTTCAAATGATTTCGGAAATTCCTAAAGGGGAATTTGATTTGCCTGTAGGAACTATTGTAACCGAAAAAGAAGTTAAAATTTGCAAAACAAATTTGGTTTAGAGCTTAAAGTTTAATGTAATAAATTTTTGCTTTGCAAATTTAGGTTATAAGGTCATAGGTTTGAAATCGGAAAAGTTTTTTAGTTTTTGTTGTTAAACTATCAGCTTATAAGCTGAAAATTCATAGAATTTGGCTCAGCTTATCAGCTAATTTATATATATATTAAAGGAGATATTATGACAGTCGAGTTTTTATTAATTTTAATTGGTGTCGGTTGTATAAGTTTTGTTTTAGGTTTTGTAATAAGATATGTTTATGCAAGAATTGATTCTTCATCTGTTGAACAGGTTTCAAACAGAATAATAAATGAAGCAAAAATGCTTGGTGATGCAAAAACGAAACAAATGTTAATTGAAGCAAGAGAACAGATTGATAATGAAAGAAAAGATTTTGAAAAGGAAATGAAAGAGAAGAAAGTTGAAGTTCAAAATTCCGAAAAAAGGCTTATGCAAAGGGAAGAATTTCTTGATAAAAGAATAGAAAATCAGGATAAAAAAGATAAGGAATTTCAACAGAAAGAAAAAAATTTGGAAATAAAAGAAAAAAGTATAGATGCCAAATTTGTTGAAGTTGAGAATATAAATAATGAACAGAAAAAAGTTTTGGAAAAAATTTCCGGTATTACAAGGGAAGAAGCAAAACAAACTTTAGTAAAGGAAATGATTGATGAAGCAAAAAGAGATGCCATTGTTTATTCTCAAAGAATAGAACAAGAAACAAGAGAAAATGCAAACAAAAAAGCAAAAGAAATTCTTTCGATTGCAATACAAAAAGTTGCCGCAGACCATACCGTTGACACAACAACATCAACCGTTCAAATTCCTAATGATGAAATAAAGGGGAGAATAATAGGAAGAGAAGGAAGAAATATCAGGGCGTTTGAACAGGCAACGGGTGTTGATTTATTAATAGATGATACTCCGGAAACCATTACAATATCCGCTTTTGACGGAGTTAGAAGATATATTGCAAAAAAAGCTCTTGAAAAACTTATTGCAGACGGTAGAATACACCCTGCAAGAATAGAAGAAGTCGTTCAAAAAATTCAAAAAGAAACTGATGAAGAAATTAAAAATATCGGTATGCAGGCTGCACTTGAATCGGGTGTTCCTAACTTACATCCGGAAATTATTAAGTTGCTTGGAAGGCTTCATTTTAGAACTTCTTACGGTCAGAACCAACTTCAGCATACACTTGAGGTTACATGGCTTGCAGGTGCAATAGCAGGTGAACTAGGTGTAGATGTTGCTTTCTGCAAAAAAGCAGGATTAATGCATGATATAGGTAAAGCTGTCGACCACGAAGTTGAAGGAACACACCATCAAATATCGGCGGATTTTGCTAAAAAATTCGGTGAATCTCCGAAAATGATAAATGCTATTTTGGCACATCATGAAGGTTTTGCGGAACCGCAAAGTGCCGAAGCTTTTGTATTAATAGCAGCAGATGCCATATCCGCTTCAAGACCGGGTGCAAGAAGAGAAACCGTAGAAAGTTATTTAAAGAGGCTTGAACAACTTGAAACGGTTGCAAAAGGTTTTAAAGGTGTTTCAACCGCTTATGCAATTCAGGCAGGTAGAGAAATCAGAGTTTTGGTTGAACCTGAAAATATAGATGATAAACAGGCACAAATTGTTGCACACGATATAGCTAAAAAAATAGAAAACGAAATTAATTATCCGGGACAGGTTAAAGTTACCGTTATCAGGGAAGTTCGTGCCCAAGATGTTGCAAAATAATTTGTCAAAGAAGAGCTTTTGATTTTTCACAAATTTTTCACATTTAAAAGTGTTGCGAATATTTAAAAATATGTTATAATTAGTATAGGGAAAATTGTAATAGGATTTGAAAGTGGAATTATTATTAAAAAATTTATCATGTTTGTTTGATATGTTTTTCCTGAGAGTTCTTGTCGGGAAATTTTTGATATTGTTATATAAATTTTTTACTAAAAAAATTCTCTGTGTTTTTCTAATAGGGATAATGCTTTTTAACGGTTTTGTTCCTAAAAGCCAAGAAGTAAAGAATAATTTTTTTATAGCATTGAGTTGTGTAGTTCATAGTGCTGTTTTTGAAGTTTTTAGTCAGTGTACGGAAACTATGACGGTAATATCAAATAAAATAGCACATGATCTTTTTGAACTGTTTATGGCACAAACCGGTTCGACAAAGTCTCAAAACGAGCAAAATTCCGATAAACAACAACCTGTTCCTGCAAATACATCAACGGATAGCGGTATAATAAATGAAAGAAATTTTAGTGAACAATCTCAATTTAATATAGTAAAAACTACTGTAAGCTATGTAAGTTACATAGCAGTAAATGATCTGTTTAGATTATATAATAATATAAAAGTTTATGATGATGGTAATTTTTTTGCATTATTTGTATTGTTAATTTTGTTATTTGCAATATACACGACAAGAATAAAAGATGTAATAAAAAATATATTAAAAATAAAATATGTTATAGAGCCGGCTTGCATATAAAAAGTGCAAGTCGGTTTTATATTTAGGAGGGAAAATGAATATATTAAAAAAACTTTTTGGTCGCAGTTTATGTCATTCCGCATTTGATGCGGAATCTATAAAGAATAAAAAAAATGCAAACTTATCAGCTGCTCAGCCTGTTGGCTCATCAGCCGTACATAATTATTTCAAAACAGGTTTATTTAACAAGATTATTTCCATATTGGTAACGGCTTGCTTTGTAATAAGCATAGTAAATTTACCGGCATTTGCAGATAGTGAAACTGATATTATTGAAAAGAACAAAAAGAAAATGACAACCAACGAAAGTGTAAGTGAAAGTGTATATAATCCCGGTACTTCTACAACAGCTAATAAAAATTCAAGTGTTTATAAAACACAAAATATAAAAGAAGAAGATAATGGAGTATTAAAAACTGCCGATGGAAAGGAAGGTACAATTGTAATAAAAGACGGGGATTTTACGGTAAATAGTCCTAACAATCCTACTCATTCATTTTTACCGGATAGAAATTTAAAACAAACCGTAATAGGAAAAGCATTAGATATAGAATATAAAAAAAATCGTGGAGAAAATGACAAAAGTCTAAAGGAAAATACCGTAAATGTTGTTGTAGAGGCTGTAGGAAAAGTAAAAAAAGAGTTAAGTGAAGGTAATAGAGATCTGTCAAGTATATCAAAAAAGACAAACTTATCGGAAGATACTGTAGATTCGGTGCTTAGTATCATTGATATGGTAAAAAAAGAATTGGCGGTTTATGAAGGAACTAAAACAGATAAAACAAAAGAAGAATTTATATCTTACAATACGGGATTAAAAGGACATTTCTTATCGGAAGAAGCAGTTAGTTATGTGCTGGAAATTATAAATGATATTGAAAAATCAAAAGGGCAAACAAAAAAATATAATAATAATCAAAAATTAAATCAAGCATCTCCTGTCGTTAGTGCGATGAACGGTTTTTCTTCTACTTCACAAACTATTATTGAAAAAGGGCCCTTTGGAGCGGTGGCAAATTTGTCATATCAGGGAGCAATATATCTTTTTAATGATGATAAGAATAATAATAAACAAACAACACAGGTTGTAACCGATCAGCAAGAAAAAACTGCATTATCGAATGTAAGTGATTCTTTCTTAAATAAAAATGAGTATAACGAAGCGGCAAAAAATATATTTGAAACCGGACAAGAAACAATTGACACGGAAAACAAAGATAATCAAAAACAGGATAATAATGAACAAAAGTCGATGGAACAGTCTACGGACAAAGTTTCTAATGCTTACGGTGTGCACGATGGAAAAACAACTTTAGAACAATTTGAAAAAAATGTAGCCAAATTTCCCGAATTATCTAAGATTTATTCCGGTATGAAAGGGCATGTTTTAAAGTATGTTGGTGGAAACGGAAAATATTCCGAACTTTTTCAGAAATATGTAAAAATGGCAGAAAGCGGTGAAATATTGAAATTTTTCCCTAAATTGAGAGGAAAAAATTTCAAGTTAAAGAAAGATAATTTAAATTCTGAAACAGGTAAAGAAAATACAAGTGAAAAAGAAGTAACAACCGCCGGGCAAAGTAACGGACAAATAGCGGAAAAGAGGAAAAATGAATCTGTTGAAGGCCTTAATAATAAAGTAAAAGAAAGTTCCGGTTCAAGACCCGGTATGAAGATTTCCAAAGAATTGACCAACGGAACAAAAATATCACGGAAAAAATTTGAAGAATATAGAAAAGCCCATTCGGAAGCATTAAAAGCTTTGGCTAATGGAGAATTGTCGTGGAAAGAATATACTAAAGCTCATTCTGAAGCATTAAAAGCTTTGTTTAGCGAATCATCAAATGAACAAACGATGGCAGATAAACAAAATAAAGAAAATAATAATAATGTAAAAGAAGAACAAAATAAGAAAGATAATCAGCAAACATTAACAAAAGAGCAGCAGGAATATTTCCAAAAAGAGCAGGAATTGTTGGTAAATATAGAAAAGGATTTTGGTAAAGATGCTGAAGAAATATTTGATGAAATAGCAACACAAACAGGTTTATCAAAAGAAGAAGTATATAACGAATTCCAAAAAGCCGGTGTGACAAAAGAAAATTTTGAAAAAGCAGCAAAAACATTAAAAAGCCAATTAAATAACGGTGCAAAAGTTATAAATGTTTCAGCTGCATCAGTGGCAGAATATTTAAATATCAGTAAAGCAAAAGCAGCAATACAACTGTTAGCGGCAGATATCAATTCAGGGACATATACACAAAATAACAAAGCCGGCGATAATCAAATAAAAACAAGTATTTGGAGTTTGTCAAAAATATTGACAAAAATATTTGATTCAATAAATAAAGCGAAAGAACAAAGTGTAGAAAATAAAATAAAACAAGAATATGGAGAAGACGGATATAAAATATTAAAAGAAATAACGGATAAAGCAAATAGTGAAAGGAAAGATGGTGAACCTGAAATAACAATTGAACAGGTATATAATGAATTTAAAAATGCAGGGGTAACAAAAGAACAATTAAAAGAAGTATCAAAAACATTATTAAGTCAAATAAGTAACGGTGCAAAGATAATAAACTGTTCGGCAGGCTCATTATCAAGTTATTTAGGTATAAGTGAGATATTGGCATCAATACAACAGTTAGCTGTAGATATTGCGGAAAATTTATTTTTAAAACACAATAAAGCAGGTGATAGTCAAATAAAGACAAGTATGTTAGCCCAACAGAAAGTATGTGAAATGAACGGTAAAAGTTCTGAAGGATACAAATGTAATTTGGATGATTTTATGGCCGGATTAAAACCCGGAGAAAGTGCGATAATGTGGGTAAACGGGGATCATTATATAACAATAAATAAGAAGGAAGATGGGTCGTTTGGTGTGACGGATATAAATGTAAACGATGGAAAAGAGGTTATATATAGTGAGCAAGAATTTAAAAAATTGATGAATAATGAAGAGGCTGTAGGAAAGGATGCCAAAACAGGTAAAGAAGTAAAATGCGAGGGATACAAAGCAACCGACGAAAACGGAAATGTAACCGTATTAACGGATTCCGCATCAATTGCAGAGAAAGGAGAAAAGTTAAGTGAAGAACAAATGAAAGAAATTTCCGGTGCAAGTCATACGGAAACAAGAACTTATACCGTTACAAGAACAAGAACTGTTACAAAAACAAGAATGGAAACAAGAGAAGGAACGGCAACTGCAACCGGATATGATAGTACAACGGGGCAGTATTATGAATATTCCTATACATATACATACGAAGTTGAAGTTGAATATGAAGAAGAAGAAGAATATGAAGAAGAAGTAACGGAAGAAATTGTAGTTGAAGATGAAGAAGATTTAAGTGAAGAAGAAAAACAACTTAGCGAACAGGAACAACAAGAAATATTAGAAGAAAGAAATAGAGAAGTGGAAGAAGAGGCTCGTCAAAGAGCTATAGAGGAAGCTAATGAGCGAATTGAACAAGAACAAAAAGAAAGAGAAAAACAGGAAGAAGAACAAGGAATAAAAGTAAAAGATGTTAAAGATGAAGAAGTTAATATACAAATTGATAAGACGATTACAAAAGAAGACGGTTCAAGTGAAACAACAAGTTACAACGAAAAGGGAGAAAAAATAGGATATTCGGAAACTGTAAAAAATGAAAATGGTACAACAACGGAAAAAGCATATTATGCAAATGGGAAATTAAAAGCAGAAAACGTAACGGATAAAGACGGAAATATTCAATCCGGAGTAGAATATTATGAAAATGGTAATAAAAAATCGGAAACAAACAAAGATTGGTTTGGAAATACAAAAACTACGGAATATTCTGAAGACGGTAAAAAACAATCTGAATCGGTAAAAGATAGAAACGGAGATGTAACTACAACAAAATATAAAGATGGTAAAAAGACAACAGAAACCGTAACGGATAAAAACGGTAATTTAAAATCAGAGGTAGGATATAGGACAGATAATACAAAAGAATATGAAAAAACAACAGATAAGAACGGTAATATAACAACAACAAATTATAATGAAAAAGGTACAACGAAAACAAAAGAAACGGTAACCGACAAAAATGGTAATTTTAAGTCTAAAGTAGAATATCAAGCGGATGGAATAACAAAAAAATCGGAAGCTACTGTAGATAAAAACGGAAATATAACTACGGCAAATTATGCCGAAGACGGAAAAACAAAGGAAACGGAAGTCACGGTAGATAAGAAAGGAAATATAAAGGTAACAAATTATAATGAAAAAGGAGAAGTAACCGGTTATTCAGAAGGAACAATAGATAAAAAAGGAAATATAAAAGCAACAACTTATGATGCAAAAGGAAATAAAACCGGTTCATATACTACTACGGTAGATGAACAAGGTAACACGACAACAGTAAATTATGATTTACAAGGAAATAAAACAGGTACATCCAAAACGGTAAAAAATGCTGATGGAACAACTACAACAACAAATTATGATGCAAATAATAAAGAAATTTTATCAAAAACGGTTAATGAAGCAGGAAAAGTTATTGATGAAAACGTAAATAAAGACGGAACAATAAAAACAAATGAAAATCAGATGGATCCGGAAAAAGCAGGAAAAACTAAAACTGAAACGGATGCCAATGGTAATGAAATAAAAACGAATTATGATGAAAACGGTAAAAAATTATCGGAAGAAGTAACTGATAAAGATGGAAATGTAACCGTTACAAGTTTTGATCAGAACGGTAAAAAAGCAGCGGAAGTAGTAACGGATAAAAATGGTAATTTAAAATCTGAAATAGTATATCAGGAAGACGGTAAAACAAAAATTTCGGAAACGGTTCAAACGGAAGACGGTAAATTGAAAACCGTAAATTATGATGAAAACGGAAAACAGGTAGGTTATTCGCTAACCACAGAAACAGAAAAAGGTTTAAATGTTGAACATTATGATGTTAATGGTAAAAAAATAGGTTCCTCCGAAACGGTAGCTAACGAAGATGGAACTGTTACTGTAACAGACTATGATGCAAACGGCAAAAAAACGGCAGAAACTATAACCGATAGTAATGGTGATGTTCAGTCTTTTGTAGAATATTATGAAAACGGAAATAAGAAAACGGAACTAAATATTGATGAAAACGGTAATTTAAAAACCGCTGAATATTATGAAGACGGTAAGCAGAAATCGGAACTTGTAACCGATGGTAACGGAGAAATACAGTCTTACGTAGAATATTATGAAAATGGAAATAAAAAGACGGAAATAAGCAAAGGCGAGGAAGGAAAATTAAAAACTGTTGATTATGATGAAAACGGAAAAAAGAAATCTGAAAAATATCAAAATGAAGAATTAATAAATGCAATGCTTGCACAAGGTGTTGATTTCGGTATAACGGATGAGGATTTATTTAATGAATTTGAAAAAGCGGGTATAACAAAAGAACAATTTGATCAAATGTCTCCTACATTGTTGAATCAGCTTAAGATGGGGGCATCAATTATAAACTGTGCTACGGATTCAACAAGTAATGTTGTTGACCCTGTAGCAAATCCGAATAAATTTATAATGGCACTTCAACTTCTTTCCGTAGATATTGCATCTGGAAATTATTTAAGCAATAATGCAAACCAAGACGGTACCGCAAAAAATCAAATTTATACAAGCGGCGATTCAATAAAAGCCGTTCAAAATATGCTCGGTATAAATTCCAATTGGATATCGACAAAAGTTAATGATTTTATATCGAATTTAAAAGAAAATGAAAGCGGTAATGTTTATGTAGGCGATCATTATGTAACCGCAAAGAAAAATGATGACGGCTCAATTTCTCTTATGGATTCAACGGTTAATGATGGGAAAGCCGTTAAGTATACTAATGAAGAATTTACAAAATTATTAAATGGTCAGCAGGCAAAAGGAATTGATGTAGAAACAGGAAAAGAAGTAAAACATGACGGATATAAAGCAACGGATGAAAACGGAAATATTAGCGTATTAACTGCATCAAAGACAGTGGCAGAAAAGGGTAAAGAATTAACGGATGAAGAAACAAAATCTATTTCAGGTGCAAGAACGGCTTATGCAAACCACAGACCTTATAGTAGAGCTTTAGGTCTTGCCCGTGCAGTATCCAGTGCTTTTAGAGCTGCTTCTACTTATCGAAGAGCTTCATCTTATAGGAGTTCTTCATATCAATATAAAGCAAGAGCCGGTTATAGTTCGACACCTTATAAAAGAAATTCCGCTTTTATAGCTAACAGTTTTTCCAATGCTTATAAATCAAATAATTTGGCAAGTAGGAATAACGGAATATTTTTAAGCGGTCTTAAATTTATGTCACAGAATAATGCATTAAAAACAAATCAATATAATTCGAATTCTATGTTTTTGAATAAAAATCCTAATGGGTATTATGCTACAAAAGATTCTTTAACCGGTACTAAAACAAACGGTGGTCTTTTTGATTTCTTAAAAATAAATTCCAATCAGGCTTCAACGGCTAATACCACTTCTTCAAAAACAAAAGATATAGAAAATCCGTATAAGCCTAAATCGCCTGTGGTATCTACAAGTACTGAAGGAAATTTAAAAACAACAAATTATAAGGATGGCTCAAAAACAACGGAATATACGGCAGCAAACGGAGATAAATATATTAGAAATTATGATTCTGCAGGAAATTATATAGGAGGTACATCTTACAATTCCAAAGAAAAATCAACAACATCAACAAAACCGGATGGAAAAGGCGGATATTATCATGATACAAAATATTCAAACGGATATGAAAAGAAAACCCACACCGATGCAAAAGGTAATGAAAGTACTGATTGGTATGATTCCAATAATAATTTAATAAAACATTCCGATTATGATAAAGCAACAAATAAATCAACGGTTACGGATAAAAACGGAAATAAAACAGTTGTTGATGGTAAATATTCATATACGGTAAATTCTTCAGAATTAATGATAGGTTTAGATAAACAGTATACTCCGGAACAACAAAAAGCAATAGAAGCTGTTATGAATGATCCTAATGCTTCGTATGAAGATTATCAAATAGCCGTAGAAAGCGGATGGTTGGAAACGGAACAAGGGAAAAATTTTATAAGAGATGAAAATAATAAGAGACAAAGAGATTATATTATAGGTAATTTTTATAATAATAGTGTTGATGAATTTGCTGATATATATAGGGATAAAGATGGTGTCCTGTCAAAAGAAGATTTGGATTGGTTAATGCCAATGGCTAAAGATTTGTGGCAAAATTCCAAAACTATAGTAGGCAGTACTTTCTATATGAACAATTATTCTGCATATAAAGTTTTTCAAGAATGTCCGGACTTACAAAATTCGAAGTATTGTAAAGGTGTAACAAAATATGGAACTCTTGCACTTACCGAAGAAGGAAGAGAGTTCATAACACAAAGTTTCCTTAATGATTATGTCGATGGCAAAGAAAGTCCTTTTAGTGCTGTTGAATATGCATATATAATACAAGCTGTAGGCGGATATGAACAATTTGAAGCAATGCTTTTGGAATATTGCGATAAAGGTGATTTAAGTTATACACAGGATGATGTCTTAGCGGCACTTATAGCGGGAACCGAGGATATAAAGCAAGAATTAAAAGAGTTAGATGTTACCGAAATTGCTTCTTTTGACCCTAGTGGTGATGATTTTAATCCTGATAATTTTGAAAAAACATTCTTGCCCGGAATTTTAATGGATGCAAAATATTATAACGGTTTATTTAATGCAATGAAGAATTATATAGATAGCAATAATTTATCTCCTGATAGCTATACGATAGGTTGCAACGGAATAGAATTGAAAAATGAAGCTCTTCCTGAAGGTGAATATAGTGACTCGAGTAAATATAGTGTCTTTATAACTTTTGCCGGTGAAAAAGATCAAAATAGCGGAGAGTATAATTTTACGGCATATAAGGGAATAACAGAAAAAGGTGGACATACTGCAAACTCTGATTCCATAGGCGATTATAAGATTTTTGGTGTTGAAATGCAATGGGGAGATACAACTGTAGTAAGCGATCATTTATATCAAAAAATGGACGGTGGTCAATGGACGGATTACAGTTCTGTTTATAATATTTATTTTATTAACGATGAAAGTAGAATTTGGCAGGATTTTGGTAGTGGCGGTGGTGGTGACGGCGGTTCCGAAAAATTTTCTATGACAAATGCAATAATAGATTGTTATTCTTCGGGTTGCTATGTAAGGGGTTCTGGAAACAGAGTATCTGTTGATGCGGAAACCGGAGATTTGTTGATAGCTGAAAAAGGTTCCCGTGCAAAGTATGGTTCAGTATTTAGGCAACAAACATCAAGCGGTAAAACTTTAACGGCATTTACCATAACTGCGGAATACGGTGATTATGGTTGGGAAGGAACAGGTGTATATATTGTTGCAACAAATGAACAATTAGCTGATGCTTGGGCAGATTTTACTAAAGAAAAATATGCAGAAGGAGCAACGGAAGTTTCCTTTAACGCAGATCCTTCTAAACTTACATTCGGTTGCTTTACAGGTGTATTTTTTGATATGTCATCGTGGTTATATTCCGTAAACCAAATAAATGAAGGATATGGTGCCAATAATGCAAATGAAAGGGGCATATACGGCTTTAATATAAAAGTTCCAGAAGGCGGTACTGATGTAAACGGAGAACATGTTGATTCCGATGTTGAATTGGTAATAAACAAAAGTTTTCAATTAAAGACATATACTCTTGATGAAAGTGCTAAGATAAATGCACAAAATAATGCAAATACCGATAGTAACAAGAATCCGACAGCTTCAACATCCGGAAAACCTCCTATTAAGGAAAATCAATCAAATATTTTCCAGTGGGGGCCTTTAAGTATAGGAGATGGTGGTTTTAATTTATCTTTATGGGGAAACGATATAAATTTCAGTAATACGGCATCTCAAACATCATTAGATGTAAATATAGATGCAAATTTTTTGGGTTTTGATATTGATAGTAAAGTTGATTTTAATTATGATAAAACAGAAGTAGGTAATGGTGGTTACACTATTTCCGAAGATACAAAAGTTGAAGGATATGGGATAGATTTGAATAGTTCAGGTAGCGGTTCCGGAAATATAATGACAAATAAACATTCGGGAGAAGTAGATACAAAAATTAACGGTAACCCGATTAATGTTGATTATGATGAAGAAGGTTTGAAGTATTCATATAATTTATTTGGTGAATTTTCAGGTGAACATGAAATGAGTTGGGGAACTGCTATTTTGGCTGCTGTTGCAAGTCCTTTCGGTATTTTTACTGCTCCTGTGGCTGCTGCGACTATATTAATTGATGATAAGTTTTGTGATGGTAAAATACAAGATACTGTAATTGGTATTGGTGATGGTCTTTTCAATACTGGTAAATGGGCGACTGCTTGGACATGTAAGGAATTAATGTATGCTGATATGTGGTGGGCTGAAGCATCAGGGGTTTCCAAGGAAGAAGCTGCAGCTAATGCGGTATTACATTTCCCATTAGCAGCAGATGCAATGGATGATGAAGAAAAAGCCAATTTTATAGGAGATAATTTTTTCGGTAATCCAAATCTCTTTTACTATGATCTTATTAAGGCAAACAATGGCAATCCGTTATCTATAAACCAATGGGAATCTTATGATAGCTTTATAACAGGAGCAAGGAATTATTATTATAATGCACTTTATAATGAAAATCCGCCTAAATCTCCTAATGGTGTTGAGTTAACACCACCGCAAATAGACTTTTATAAAGAACAATTGGATAGATATAATAATGCGGTAAATAAAAATGAAATCGTAAAACAAAACATTGAAGATGTCGGTGAAGAACATGTTAAGGGTATTGATATAAATAGCACTGTAATTACCGATATAGTGTTATCCGACGGTGAAGCACAACTGTTACTTGGTGATGATTGGGATCCTAACAAAACTTATGTTGAAACAAGAACCGTTAATATTGACGGAAATCAAAATATTAGTCAGGGAAATGTTCCATATATAGGTTCATGCGGAATTACGGATGCAAATTTAGTTGATGTTACAACAACCAAAGGAGATGCTGTAAAATTTGCAGGAGTTAAAGGAACGTATACATATAAGGATCCTGTTTCAAATGAAGATGTAACAGTAGATGTTGGATATGAGATTCAATTTACAAGAGGCACTGCCGGTAATATTATACCGGGAGTTAAAAATGCATATTTGTTGGATTATTCAAGTGTAAGTCAAAAAAAACCTAAAGGAGATGGTGATTCTGATAGTTCCGGCAGTTCAAGTTTATTAAGTGATTTGTCATCACAGCCTGTTGTCCAAACTTCGGGTATTTTGAATGAAACGGATTCTTTAATTACAATTACCGGCCCGCTTAGTAAATTTACTATAGATGCAGATAATAACCCCAGTATATATGGAAAAGGAATGCAGGCTTTACCGGGTTCATCATTATATGTTCCGGTTCAAAGTGAAGGTAAAACGATAGATACATATATTGTCGTTACAGGAGAAGAAGGCGGATTGAGTACGGGAGATTCTTATATCCATGACGGTACAATGTGGGTTAATTCTTCCGGAGCTTGTACTTATAAATTTGATACTTCAACTGATGACAAAAAAGCAAATGCACAACAATTTGTAGATACGATACTAAATTCTTCAATTACTTCAGAAAAACAAAGAGAAATAACTATTGATGATAATAAAGAAATAGATTTCACTAAAGAATTTAGTGGAAGTTTTTATTCTCCTATAGATATGGTGTGGTCTTTAAAAGCTCAAGGTATTTCTTGCAATATAAAATGTGAACGAGGTGATAATGTAGCAGGAGAAACTTTAAACCAGGAGACATACGTAAGTTTGGATGCGGAATATAATTATGAAGGAGATAGAGATATTTCTTTTATAGCAAATAATGGTGGATCGGGAATTATACAAGCAGGAGATAATGGTTTTGAAATAGATGGACAATCTGCCGTTGATGATAGTTTTAAAGAAGGTGAAAAATTAGGTTTTGCAGCATATTTAGAGAGAACAGGAACTACTGCAACAAATACGGTTCAAATTGAAGGCTTGGATGGTGAGATTTATAACCCTGGAGAAGTTACTGTTGCCGGTGAAGGTGGTTGCTTGGTTTTGGCAGCCGAAATCGGGCTTGATTATAATCCCGAAGCTGATACGGTAACAAAATCTAATAAACCTAACAATAGATTTTATTGGTGTTATAAAGGTTGTGATTATGAACAAACAGGTTCTGACAGAGAACCGGGTAAAGGAAAAGCTGCTGTATTCCATCTTATAAAAGATCCTTCAACAGGAAAATTTTCATGTTTTATAACAGGAGATATTGTATCTAACGGTGAAAAAGTTAAATTCCCTCCGGAATCTGATGATAATAATGATGAGGAGCAAAATGGTGGTAGTAGTTCGAAAATGACTTTTGACGGTAGAACAGAGAAGGATGATAGTGACCAGATACATATGTATGGTGTGTTCCATAATTGTGATAGCAGAGATCTTTCTACTAAGTATTTTTCAGATGCACTTGTTGCACCCGGTTCAAGATTCCTAGCAGGTTCTGTAATGGGTAACGGTCAACAAATAGACCATGATATAACAATAGGTCAAAACGGTGAATGGAAAATAGACGAGATGGAATGGTTTAATACCGTTAATTGGAAGGAAAAAGGTATTGATGGTTTTGGCGAATTAATTAATTGGGGACATGTTGCTAATTGGGTAGGCTTTACCGCTGGGCAGGTTTTTGCAGGAATTTTGTCAATATCACCTATTTCTCAGCCTTTACAACTATTCAGGGAGTTAGAATGGCTTGGTATTGACACGGAAAGTTTGGGTCTTTTGTCGGATCTGTCAAGTGGCTTAGACAAATATATAACCAAACTTGCTTATGGGTATGAATATGTAGATGTTAAAGATGATAAAGGAAGTGTAGTAGTTGATGCTGATAAAGAAAATGCTACGAGTGCAATGAAAGTAACAGTAGTAGCTGCCATAGCAGTTGCAACGGCAGCATTTGTAATATTAACCGGTGGTGCAGGTGCTGCTGCCATACCGGAAATATTGTCCGGAGAAGCCGTTCTTATTGGTAGTGTAGGTGAAATAACTCTTTCTTCAATTGCTACGGCAGCTGTAACAACTTACTTTGTTACAAGTGCGGCAATTAATGCAATAGAATGTTATGAAAGGGGCGATTGGGCAGGAATGGTTATAAATATTATAGCAGGTTTAGTAGCATTTTTATGTCCGTTTAAAATAGAATTAGGTGCTACCGGTGCAGAAACATTAGCCGGACTATCTACAAAAATCGGAAGCAAAGTTGCTTCTTCTCCTTCGACATTGGCTGAATTTGCTGCTAATTTCTCTTCAAGACAAGCTGCTGTAGAATTTGTAAAAAGTCTTTATTCAAAGGCTGTTGATTTTATTACCAATATTCCTACAAAAGTTACTGATTTCTTTACTTCAAATATTTTCTCTAAAGAAGCTTGGAAAACAGGTGTTAAAAATGGAATAAATGATGTTAAAACAAGTATTAAAGATATAACAGGATTAAACGGTGCATATGAAACGATAAGAACAACAGAAAGCGGGCTTAAATATTTTAATGGCGGAATGTTTGGGGCATTCGATGGACTATCTCAAGGTATGTGGACGATGACAAAATTACAATTCGCTATGAATGCCGTCGGTCAATTATTAATACCCGGGAAAGTCTTTTTTAATGGCAGTTTAGATTTTCTTGATGGTATTTTTGGGACAGATTTTTTTAGTAGTCGTTTAGAGATAAATGATAGTACTTGGGCGGGGCAATTGTATAATTTTGTTTTCAGTGATATGGAACAACAGGCAGAATACAATAAAAACATATTTGTAATTGATCCTGCTCAAAGTTTTACATTTAGTGTTATAATGTATATAGGTATGCCTTTTTTCCAAGGTTTAGCAAATAGTCTTAAAACTCCTGTTCTTCCTGAAGTTGGGGCTAATGAAATGACTTCAAATTCAGTTTCACAATTTATTAAGAATAATGCAAAGGAAATTATTGACGGAATTTATGAAGAACAGGTAACGGAAAACATTATTCAATACGGCTTAACTTCAATTGGTGTTCCTCCTGAAATGGCAGAAGTTCTTTCCGAATTTTTCTCACCAGATGGTGTAGGGTATTTTAATTCCGAAACTTTTGGTGTAGAAATATCTAAAACAAAATCTTCACAGAAAAGACGAATAGATAGTAGAATAAATCGCACAATAAAAAATACGGGAGCTTCTGTAAATTTCAATAAAGAGGGTTTTTCTTATGCTCAAAACAATAAAGTAGAAACAGTAACGGTTGAAAATGATTTACAAACACACAATGCTGAAATAGCTGCATATATAGTAGCTAAAAATGGTGGAACATCGGAAGATTTTAAAAGAGTTTATAATGCATTAAATAATGGAGAACTTCTTACGATAATGGGTATAGAAGATGTTGATGAAGGTAAAGGATATACATCCGAGCAAATTCAACATTTGATGTTTGCATTGGAATCAATTGACCTTAATAAACTTATTAAAGATATAAAAGTACCTAAAGAAAAAATTGATAAAAATAAAGTTATAGAACAAAATATAAAGAATAATCATGAAGCACAACAGTTATATGAACAAGGAAAAGTTGTTCCAGGTCAAGATGAATGGATTGAACAGGCAGAACAAGAAGCTTTTAATAAAGTGTTTAACGAAGCATTTACTGAAGCATTTGTTGAAAAAGTCGGTATAATGTATAAAGTTGCAGCTGCAAATAATAATTTCCTTACTAAAGGAAAAGGTATTTATGAAATAAATCAAAACAGCAGAATAATGCTTTTACAAACAATTTCAGAATCTAAATATTTAGATAAAAATACGGGTAAAATTAATCAAAAAGAACTCATAGATGCTATAAATAGAAATGATGAAGGTGCTTTAGATGAATTCTTAAAATTATCGTATGTTAGTTTCTTAAATGCAAAATTAGGTATGGATTTAGGTTTTGATGTTAATGAGGTAATAAATAGTATTGAAGATGTTGATGTTATTATTGAAAATGAAATTGTCTCGGAAATTTCATCAATAAAACAACAATTAGATATTCTTAAGCCTCTTAAAAATACGAATCCTTCATTATATTCAAAATATAATGATCAAGTAAATAATTTAGAAGATAGGTTACAATTACTTGAACAAAGATTGGCTTTCCTTGAAAATGCACCAATAGGATTTGGAACAGAACTTGCATCAATAGAACAGCAAATAGAATTATATAGTGAATTAATAAAATCTGAAGGTAGAGTTTCATATAAAACTTTAGAAAATAAAATAGAAAAATTAAAAAATAGGAGAAGAATGGTTGAAGAAGTAAAAGAAAAGGGTGTTATATCAATACAGCAACGAATAGATATACTTAGGAATATGAATGAATTACCATCAATAGATGCTGAAAAATATAAGCAAAGAAACGATGAAATAAAAGAGTTAGAAAATTTACTTGAAGATGTTGAGAAAAATGGAACAGACAGTGTTCTTGAATCAATAGACAGTCAAATAGAGTCATATAATGATTTGTTTGATTATGCAAAGAAAGCAAAAAAAGAAATTTCAAACGATTTGGTAAAAACAAGGATAGTAGAGTTAAAAGCTTATCAACAAAATAGACAAGCTCGTGTATCAATTAAAACTAAAATTTCAGAAAATCTTTTAGCTATAACGGATCGAAGTATACAAATAGAAGAAACAATTACTTCTCATAATATATTTGTTGAAGCTTTGATGTGGAGAACAAATAATAAACTTTTAACAAATGAGAAATTAGGAATAAAAACAACAATAAATGTTCATGAAATAGCAGATTCTACGGTTGAAAAAATAAATGCACTTGCCCTTTCTCAGGAAGAACTTAATGCATTTTCTTCAAAAGATTTTTATAATTTGATTGATTTACAAAAAATAAGCAATGTTGATTTTGATAATGATTTGAAAAATGCAATAAATAATTATAACGAAAAAATTAAAAATTTCGAAGAAGAAATTAAAGGTAAATCATTGGAAGAACAGGTAGATATAATAAATCAAAAACAAGAACAATTGAAACAATCGAAAAAAGATAATATTGCTGATAGAGTATTTGAAGAATATTTAGATAATAAGTTTAA
>Ga0310690_10001507_pt1 | contig 41145 bp, 35 predicted proteins | sample AusTroGonzalo_MG_2_FD_207661 | JGI IMG/M metagenome (GOLD analysis project Ga0310690, IMG submission 207661) | Bovine rumen microbial communities from tropical cattle in Woodstock, Queensland, Australia - Gonzalo_04 (v2) (version 2) | ecosystem: Host-associated > Mammals > Digestive system >... | reverse complement strand
TAATCGTTTTAATTTTTATGATAAAGGCTTAAAAAATGGTGATGTGATTGTTTTTCATGCAAATAAAAATATATCTGCAAATGCCATTAATAATTCTTTGGCCATATCAGCATCTAAAGCAAACAGTTCGTTCATACCAACGCGATAGTTTTTGTATACATTATTTTTTAATAATAATTCTTTGTCCTTATAATTTTCAACCTCAATTGCAAAAAAGGGTTTTAATCCTGTAACATTACGATAGCCATGAGATTGTAAATTCCGCATACGTTCAGAATATTGCTTGGTCTCACAGATACCTATTTTTATGAGCCCTGGAACAATCGTTGTCATAATATAAAGAATACCTTTTGCCATTTTTCCTCCTATAATTTATCTGAACATTCCACTATTTTTTCCTCTTTGTAGTGGCATTTTTCACATTGATATAACATATGTTTTTTATATTTCAAATAATCCACCGGAGCATACACTATATGTATCTTTCCTTTGGAATCTTTTTCTTCCTTGCGTTCATGTTTTACAATTTGTTTTTCATCTGTTTTATATGTTTTTTCTAAAAACCAACAAAAATCTTTCTGACATTTTGGACATGAAAAATCGGTTATACTTTTTTTATTTACTTTGGGTACATCCATTCCTTTCAATATAAAAAGAACCAAAAAAATGCCAGAAAATACTAATGCTATAAAAAGACTGCTCGGTTGTGAAGAATCTCTTTCTGAAAAAAATGCTATGATTAAAGCAATGATAGGCCCAAAAGCACATAAAGCAGCAGATTTTGACAAATCATCTTCATATTTCTTTTCAACAGAATTGAAAATCTGTTCTGTATGTTCATTTTTTTTAATTTTAAATTCTTTTAAAAAATCCGTGCATCGATCTTTCAGTTTTTTGCTCCACAAATTCTTGAAAATTGGAAGTATTACAAAATACGTTAATGCAATATGAATTAATAAAATCTGCCAAGTTTTCATTTCAGAACCTCCTTTTTACATCATATAGGATTATTCTTTTAATGCAAGAAAAAGTTCAATTTTTCTGGGATGGTGGGTTGAGGCTCCCAGAGGGCGAGTATTGAAAACAAAGGATTTTTCTTCTTAAAAGTTCGTAAATTTGCAAAAATGGCTGTTTTTTGCCTTCCAACATTCGAACTCTTATAAGTGCTCATAAAATAAAGAAAAAAGCACCATTTCTGATGCTTTGTGTTTAATGGTCGGAGTGACGGGATTTGAACCCATGACCCCTACGTCCCGAACGTAGTGCTCTACCAGGCTGAGCTACACTCCGAAAACCAATACGACCCTTTTATACTCTTTTTCTAAAAAAATCAAGAGAAATTTTTATTGATTTTTCTTATTTCTTATCTTATCATCCTTTTTAAAGGTGAAAAAATGATTGAAAAGTACTCAAAAGACTACGAAATCCGGAGCTATGAAGTCGACAAGGATAAAAAGTTACGGCTTTTGACATTGTTTAATATCTTGCAGGACATTTCCGACACGCACGCGGAAAAGATTGGCGTCGGCTACTCTTTTTGTGTGAAGGAGGGTCTTGCCTGGGTTGGGGCAGGGTATCACATAAAGATAAATCGTTTGCCCACATGGCGTGATAAAATAGGCATTTCGACTTGGCCCTCCGGAAATACGGCCGCAACGGCTTACCGCGACTTTACTATCTATGATGAGAAAAATGAACCGATTGTACTTGCATCCAGTCAGTGGGCCTTAATAGACGTCGCGCGCCTGCGTCCGGTTGCTTTGGCCAAACATATTGATATGAGCCTCTGGCGCGACGATCGAGCGATTGACACAAGCTTTCCCGCACTCTTGCCGCCGGAACGTAAGGACTTTGATAAAACTTTTTACGTCCGTTACGATGACATTGATGTGAACAACCATGTTAACAACGCGGTTTATCCTGTCTGGGCGAGTGAAGCTGTTCCGTTTGAATTCCGCAAACAGCACAATTTGTCAGAGATTAAAGTTGCTTTTAAACGCTCGGCGGTGTTGGGTGATGTGATTAACATCGAAACGCAGATACAGGACAAATTGACGCGGCACCTGATTAAGAGCGGGGAAGGTGACAGGGTTTTCGCGATTGTGGAAATAAATTGGCGGGAAAAATAATTTTCTCCTTGACAAGCGGGCGTATTTTGGATAAAAGTATTCCGTCTTGTGCCGCTGTGGCTCAGTGGTAGAGCACACCCTTGGTAAGGGTGGGGTCGTGAGTCCGATTCTCACCAGCGGCACCATTAAAAAAGTCCCTTTTTGGGGCTTTTTTTAATGGTTATCGCTGACAGAAGCGGAAGATTATCAAATTATCCGAAAACAGTTGCATTATCTTTGTAAAAGACATACTATAAGACGCAGGTTGCATTTAAGGGGGATAAAAAATGGATTTTGAAAAAGAAATAAGAAAGATTCAGGAACGCAACAAAAAGGTCGAATTGGACAAAGCGTGGGAAACAAGCAAAACAAGAAAGATCAGTATCGCTGTTTTGACTTATTTGGTTATGGTGTTGGTTATGTATTCTTTGGATATGGATAGTCCCTTTGTAGGCGCTGTTATTCCGACACTTGGGTTCACTTTATCTACTTTCAGTTTAGATTTTATTAAAGAGTTTTGGAAAAGATTCTGACAATTTCTCTTTCAATTCTGCTGTAATTTGAGTCCGATAATCGCAAAGCAGCGCGCACCATTAAAAAAAGTCCTTTTTTGGGGCTTTTTTAATGGTTATCGCTGACAGAAGCGGAAGATTATCAACCGCAAAACGGTCCTTCAGTCGGTCTTATGTACGAAGTTATATTTTTATGTTGCATTTCTTATGTGAATGCCTTAAAGTTGAAAATGAAGCTAATAAACATAAGAGGTGTACTATGAAAAAGCTTAACTTATTAATTCTTTTCGCGTCGGTATGTTGTGGATTGACGGCTTGTTCTTCTTATACAGAATTGTATAAAGATGGAGAAGGTCGGCAAGTGTATCGCACATCATGCAAGAAGGATATCACAAACTGTTATGAAGTCGCTGATTCTGTTTGTGAACGTGGTTTTGTCCCCATGGAATGGTATGGAGAAAGTTCTCAAACAAAGCTTGACGATGCAGAGGATGCTCAAAAATCCGAAACCTTCGGCGTCGGCGACGGAAGAATGGTTTTCAGATGTAAATAATGAAGCACATCGTATCATTTAAGAAACACCCCCCAAAGGGGTGTTTTTTTGTGACTGTTGCCAGCAAAAAGGTATTGATAGGGAAGACGTTGTATGTGAAAAATACATAGTACTTTCTTCTTTTATACATAAAAAGTTCTTGACTTTTCCTTACTTATGTGGTAAAGGAAAGCCGATGTAGTTACTATTGGAAAGGAAGCTAATATGAAGAACTCAAGAACAGCTATTCGTGAATTAACCGCGAAATACAGATCTATTTTGAAAAAATGCGCATTTTTAAATGCTATTTGCCTTTTGGGGGCCGTAGGGGTCGCTAATGCCGGCGTTGTCGAGGAAACTGTCGAAGGACACTATTTCGATGTGAATGGTAATCCCTTTGTTAAAAACGAAGAAGTTTATACCATTACAGGTACGGAAACGATGCCTGTGGTTGATATGACCGAAGATCCGATTATCGACGTCGGGACGACTGCAACAACGGCAACGGTTACTCAAAGCGGGGACCTTGAATTAACAAATAATGCCCAACTGAATGTCGAGGCCGGTTCTGCGTTGAATGTTTCCGGTACTCTTACAAATAATGCCAAAACGTACGTCGTCGGTGATGTCGGTTTGGATTATGACGGACCAAGATATGTACAGATATACAACAACAGCGGAGAGGATGTCAGAGATACCAATGCTTATCCGATTAACAACCATGGTACAATTACGGCCGATGAAATCAGAAACTATGATACAATCATAAATTATGTCGGCAGCTCCATGAACGGTAACGTTTATAACATATTGGTTGTTGACGGGGACGGTGATCCGGTCAGTGTTGCTGCTTTTGAGAACGCCGGAACGATTACGGGGAATGTTTCAAACTCCGCTAAGTTTATGAACGCCGGTATTATTAACGGGAATGTTTCAAATACCGGAACGATGACTTCTCCTTTGGGTAATATCACGGGAACGATAGACAACGGCTATGGTATCTTGAATACCTGGGGTGACTTGGACAGAGATTTAAACGGTACGGTAGAGTTGCAATATAACACTCAGTTAGCGGCTGATAAGTCCGTTACTTTGGATGCTGTTGCCACAAATACCGGAACGTTTGCTGTTGCCGGCAATTTGACGGTCAATAACACTTATTCGAACTTTTCGAACTTCGGGACCATGACAATTGCCGATACAGGCAGAGTTACCAGCAACATTTACAACACAGGTGTGATGGATAATGAAGGGCTAATCATCGGTGATGTGACGAATGCCGCAAATGCAACGTTGACGACAGCTTTGGATACCATCGACGGTACATTGACGAATGAAGGTTATTTGAATACATACGGTGCCTTGAAGCAAGACGAAGAAGACTTTGCGGATGATAAGAAGTTGTTCGGTGGTACTGTGAATTTGGTTGGTTCGTCCACTGTAACGACTTCGGATGTCAAGCTTGCAAACGTCAACTTATCGTCGGATTTAGAGGTTAGCAAAGAATTGAAGGCCGACAATCTTACCGTAACAGAAGACGGAGAGTTGATTGTGGATGGAACCGGTAAGATTACCGGACAGGTTGCAAACAGCGGGGTCGTCACAAATAACGGTACATTCAATGCCGATGTCGTGAACGACGGAACTTTTGATAATGAAGGTGGACAAATCAACAGTGGTACATTTGTGAACAATGGGACCTTATCTGCCGGATTGGATGCGATTGCTTCGACGACAGTGCTGACAAACAACGGCTCTTTTAACACGTGGGGCGTGTTGGACAAAGACATAGAAGGTACGGTTAATTTGGTTGATGCGTCCAGCTTGGGTGACGATGTTACGTTAGAAACGGTCAATTTGTCCCATAACTTGGATGTAGCGAAGGAATTGACGGTTGACAGCCTTACAGTTTCTTCTGATGCCACAGCCATTGTCAACGTTCAAGCCACTGGTGCGATTAACGGCGATGTTGTGAATGCCGGTACGATTAACAACAGCGGTGAAATGTCCGGTACGATGGTGAACAACGGTACATACAACAACAGCAATTTGATTGATGCAACCATCACAAATAATGGAACGTTTAACAATAACGCCGGAGCTACGGTTGAAGGTAATCTAACGAATAACAGCACGGTTGCCGGTTCTTTTGTTAACGACGGTGTTATTAATGCGGCCTTTGAAAATAACGGGTCCGCCCAAAACAACAACGTTATCAATGGTGACGTTGCGAATAACAGTTTCCTGTATAACAATGCGGGGGCAAGCATTACCTCTGATATCACGAACAATGGTTCTATTCAAAACCTTTCGGTTATCAGCGGCGGTAACTTGACCAACAATGGTATTGTTTACAACCAAACAACGAATCCGAACGAAGGGATTATTGATACGGATATCAGCAACAGCGGGATACTTATCAACAGCGGTAGTATCACGAACACAGTTACCGATAGTGCTGCTTCGGATCCTTCTATTTCAAACTCGCACACGATTTTGAACTATGGTGATGTTCAAGCTAAAAACTTCACGAACGCGGGTGTTATTCATAACTTGGGTGTTATGGGCGATAATACGTCTAATGACGAAACAATCGCAACGACATACAGCTCGTTTGATAACTTGGGTGGCGGAAACCTTTACAACAACCGCATGATAAAAGTAGATACTTTTACAAATGCCGGGATAGTTGAAAACTATGATACTCTTGCGGTAAGAACGCTTACGAATGATGCGACTTTCCGGAATGAGGGTTCTATCGGATCATGGGATGACAACGTTACGGTTAATAATAATGGTTCTTTGTACAATGCCGGTACGATTTACGGCGATGTTACGAACAACGCGGGTGCTGAGTTGACGTCACCCATTTACACAATTTCCGGTATGTTGACAAACAATGGTATCTTGAATACATGGGGAAATTTGGAAAGCGTGAATCCGATTGCGTTGGGTGGTACAACGAACTTGATTTATGATTCGGACTTAAAACAGGATATCACGGCAGGTGTTGTGAATGTTAAGGACGCATCGACGTTGAATTTGGGAACAAATAAATTGACTGCGAATACGTTGAACATTGAAGATAATTCTTCTGTGGCTCTTAACGTGACTTCGGGAAGCAATTACGGTTCTGTTGCCGCGTCGAATTATACAGTCGGTACGGGAACGGAGCTGACCTTTGTGTTGGACAGAGGTATTGTGACGCCGGGAACAACGATTATTATCCCTGTCTTTACGGATTTGGCCGGCAATGCGACAAACCTTGACTTTGGTACGGTATCTAATAACCGTTATCAGATAACCAAGGAAGCAAACGGGGCCTATAAAATTTCCTATATGCCGTCAGGGTCTGGTAACTTGTTCTCTTATGGTGGGGACGAAAATGTTGTAAGGGCGTCTGTGGCTTGGTTGGATGAGGGCGATATGCCGGAAGGTTCGGATGCCGCTAAGATCCAAGAAAAGTTGCATACGTTGGCTCAGGTTGATACCGGGGCGTTTGTAAAGCAAATGCGTTCCTTGATGCCGGAAACGGCGCCTGTCGGTTATGCTTTGGCAAACTCAATCAACAATAAGATTGCCGAAGCGGTCGAAGGACGCTTTATGGCGCGCAAGTTGGTAAAGAGAGAAGAACAGCCCTGTTGTCAAAATGGACGCAGTGGTGGCGATATCATTGCGCAAGGAAAGAATGGTTCTGTTTGGGTAAAGGCTTTGTACGACAAGATGAAGCTTAACACGAACCTGGGATTCGATGCCAAGACAAATGGTGTTGTTTTCGGTGTTGACGGAAAGCCCAATGATGAATTGACGGTCGGTGCCGGTTATGCCTATGCGGTTTCCGATGTTGATTCAAAGAGCCGTAAAACAGACGTTGCGACGCACATAGCGATGCTCTATTCCGAATATCTGAAAGGACAGTACTTTGTCAACGGTGTCGTTAATTACAACCGTTCCAAATACAAGGAAAAGAGAAATGTTGTCGGGTATAATGTAAAATCTGATTATACTTCGGATGTTGCCTTTGCGCGGATTATGAATGGTTTCCACATTCCTGTCAAATACTTTGTCTTTACGCCGGAGGCCGGATTAAGGTATTTGTGGATGAAGGTGAATGGCTATACGGATAATATAGGACAAACCGCCGGTGACAGAAGCACTTACAGTTTAACCGGTGTTATCGGTATGAAGTTCGGTGCAAAGACGAAGTTAATCGGATTTGATAAGATTATGTTCTGGCCGGAAGTTGCTGTTCGCGGAACGTATGACTTTATCAAGGCCGACAATGATGTCTTCGTTAACTTGCCCAATAACAGTGCCTACAAGATAAAAGGCGAAACGTTGGATCGTCTTGGTCTTGAAACGGCGGCCAAGTTGGGTATATTGTCCGGTAATATCGATGTTTCGTTGGAGTATTTGGGAAGATACAGAAAGAACTACAATGATCATACAGGTTTGATCAGCTTTAAGTATCACTTCTAATACTTTCCTGTTACCTAAAAAGGGAGATATGGTTTCATATCTCCTTTTTTTGTCATTAGAAAACTACCGGTGACGATGGGTTACTTTTATCACTTCTTATTCGTTTTGATGTGGGGTATCGGTCGGCCTTTTTCGACGGAATAGCCGAACTTTCCGAGCTGACGCCCCAAGGTATAGTAAAATCCGTGCACATAGGCTAGAAGGCCGGCTTTTTCCAATTTCAGACAACCGTTTTTGTCGATGTACTTATCGTCAACGCATATGCCGACGATTTCCGCCAGGAACATATCGTGTGTTCCGAAATGTTGCACGTCTGCAACTTTACATTCTAAAGAAAGCGGGCTTTGTGAAATTTGAGGCGCGGAGACGTGAGGGCATTTTTCGGCTTTTAAGCCCAAGACTTTGAATTTATCCACGTCCTTTCCCGATTTAACACCCACCCAATCGGTTATTTCTGCCAAGGCCAGCGTGGGAAGATTAATGACAAACTCTCGGCTTTTCGAAATCAGTTTGTGTGAATAACGGGAAGGGCGAACAGATACATAGGTCATAGGGGGATCAGAGTTGATAATGCCTGTCCATGCGGCGGTCATAACGTTTGGTCTTTCAACGCTTCCGCAGGATATAAGGGCCGGCGGAATAGGGCCTAGAACTGTACCGGGTTTCCAATTTATTTTTGTCATTTTTATCTCCTTTCAGGTAAAAAGATAAAAAAGTTTGTTGGAAAAAGCAAGTCGGAAATAATCGACAAGTAAGGGTAGGTATAAAAAATCCCCCGTAACGGGGGGAAATGGTAGGCGGTAAGAGATTCGAACTCCTGACCCTCTCGGTGTAAACGAGATGCTCTAGCCAGCTGAGCTAACCGCCCAAAATAAAGACAGTATCGGAAAGATACTGTCTTTAATAAGGTTTGTCAATAATTATTTATTGACAGCGTCTTTCAAACCTTTACCAGCGCGGAATTTCGGTTGTTTGCAAGCAGCAATCTTGATTGTCTTGCCGGTGCGCGGGTTGCGGCCTTCTGTGGCAGCGCGTTTCTTAACAGCGAATGTTCCGAAACCAACCAAACGAACGTCTCCGCCTTTTTTCAAAGCAGTTGTCACCGCAGCAACAAATCCGTCAACAGCTTTACCAGCATCTGTTTTGGACAAACCAGCTTTTTTTGCAACTTCTGCAATCAATTCATTTTTATTCACGATAAATCTCCTTTAAAAAATGTTATTCACAAAGAGGGCTTTTCCCTCACGAATCCAATGTTAGGACGTTTTTTGCCCGGGTGTCAACAATAAAAACACGGATTTTGGGCTTTTTTTGGACTTTTTTTCACTTTTTTTGCCGAATACACACCTATGCCGGCCGTTTTTTTATTTAAAATGGCTTTTTTTTAGGGCAAAACGATATTTCGGGACGTTTTCTAGTTGAAAACAGGGGCCGATTCGCTAACCGATTCGCATGGCGGAACATCTACGGGCAAGGGTTTTAATTCCTTTGTCAACGCCTTTTCCAGAACTTCGTGAACGAAAGTGACCGGAATGATGTTCAATCCTTTCTTGACATTGGTTGGAATTTCCACCAAATCTTTTTCATTTTCTGACGGGATAAGAACCGTTCGAATACCGGCACGCAGGGCCGCCAACAGCTTTTCTTTCAATCCGCCGATGGGCAAAATCCGGCCGCGCAAGGTGATTTCACCCGTCATCGCAATATCTTTGCGAACGGGGATGCCTGTTAAGGCCGAAACCATTGCGGTACACATAGTGATACCGGCGGACGGACCATCTTTGGGTGTAGCGCCTTCCGGAACATGAACGTGTATGTCATTTTTTTCAAAGACGGACGAAGGAATGCCAAAGGAAACATGATGCGCCCGAATGTAGGAACGCGCCGCTTCGACCGATTCTTTCATGACATCGCCCAGCTGTCCGGTTTGGATGATGTTGCCTTTTCCCGGCATGACCAATGTTTCAATGGAAAGGATTTCGCCGCCAACCTCTGTCCAAGCCAATCCGGTAACGACGCCGATTTGGTCTTCCTGTTCCGTCATACCGTAATGATAACGGGGGACGCCGGCGAATTTGGACAGGTTGTCCTTTGTAATGGTCAAAGATTTCTTATGTTTTATCATGATTTCCTTGACGGCTTTGCGCGTCAGGTTGGCGATAGCTCTTTCCAATCCGCGTACACCGGCTTCGCGCGTGTATTTGCGGATAAGTTCCAAGATAGCATCTTCTGATATTTTGAATTCTGTACCGGTCAGACCCGCCAGTTCCATTTGCTTCGGCAACAGGTGTTGCAGGGCGATTTGAACCTTTTCTTCTTCCGTGTAGCCCGAAAGTTCTATAATTTCCATTCTGTCCAATAAAGGTTTGGGCATTTTATAGGTGTTTGCCGTTGTTACGAACATAACGGGGGAGAGGTTGTAATCGATTTCCATATAATGGTCATTGAAGGTTGAATTTTGTTCCGGATCCAAGACTTCCAAAAGGGCAGAGGACGGGTCACCCCGCCAATCGGCGCCCAGTTTGTCGATTTCGTCAAGCAAGAACAAGGTGTTCAAAGTCTTTGCTTTTTTCATTCCTTGAATGATTTTCCCCGGCATTGAACCGATGTAGGTTCTGCGGTGTCCGCGGATTTCGGCTTCGTCACGCATGCCGCCCAGCGAGGCACGCACAAAATGACGACCCGTGGCCTTTGCGATGGATTGTCCCAGAGAAGTCTTTCCCACACCGGGTGGGCCGACAAGGCACAGAATAGGCGCCTTGTGCGTGTTTGATTTTTTCAAGACGGCCAGATGTTCAATAATGCGTTCTTTGACCTTTTCAAGACCATAATGATCTTTATCCAAAATCTTTTGCGCATTTTCCAAATCAATTTCCGGCAGAGGTTCTTGTTTCCACGGCAAGCAAAGTATCCAATCCAAATAGTTGCGGATAACGCCGGCTTCGGCCGAAAGGGGGCCCATCATTTTTAATTTTCTTAATTCGGCGTTCGCCTTTTCTTTGGCTTCTTTGGATAAGTGAGCCTTATCTATTTTCTTTTGGTATTCGGCAAAATCGTTGCCGTCCTCTGAGCCGTTTAATTCTTTTTGAATGGCTTTGATTTGCTCATTTAAGTAGTATTCTTTTTGGCTCTTTTCCATTTGGGTCTTGACGCGCTTGCGGATTTTCCGTTCGACTTGGAGAACCGCGATTTCTTTTTCCATCAAAGAAAAGAGGTATTCCATTCGCTTTATCAAATCGACTGTTTCCAATATCTTTTGTTTATCGGAAACCTTCAAGGCCAAATGGGACGAAATGGCATCGGTTAATTTATCCGGTTCCTGTATTTGCGAGATAGCCACCCAAGTTTCGGGCGGAATGCGCTTGTTTAAGTTGACATAATGTTCAAACTGTTCGGACAAAGCGCGGGTGAGGGCGTTGACTTCTTCAACGTCGATTTTTTCGTCTTCTTCCTCTCCGACAGTTTCCACCATTGCTTCCAAGAAGGGTTCTTCGCTGACGAAGGCCTTTATCTTGGCGCGTTTAACGCCTTCCACCAAGACTTTGACAGTTCCGTCGGGTAAGCGCAACAATTGCAAGACCGTGGCCAATGTTCCGACTTGATAAAGGTCTTTTGGGGTCGGGTCCTCTGTTCCAGATACTTTTTGCGTCAAAAGCAGGATTTGTTTGTTTTCGGACATAACGCTGTCAAGGGCCCAAACGGACTTTTCACGTCCGACAAACAAAGGAACGACCATGTGCGGAAATACAATGATGTCACGCAAAGGCAAAACGGGACATGTTTCCCTTAATTCTTCTTCCGTATAGTGTTTTACTTCTTCTTCTGCCACTTTTTTTATCCTTTTTTATTAGCTTGCTTTTTTGGAATCGGTTTTGGAATCGGCGTATATCAACAAAGGTTCAGCTTCGCCATTCACAACTTTTTCATTGATAATGACGTCTGTTAAGCCCGTCAAAGAGGACAAATCAAACATCAAATCAAGCAAAATGTTTTCCATGATGGAACGCAACCCTCTGGCGCCTGTCCGACGGGCGATGGCTTTTTTGGCGATGGCTTTGCAAGCGTCATCGGTGACCGTTAAGTTGACATTTTCCATCTTGAACAAACTTTGATATTGTTTTACCAAGGCGTTTTTCGGTTGGGTTAAGATTTGAACCAAAGCCTTTTCGTCCAGATCATCTAACGTAGCGATAACGGGCAGCCGTCCGACGAATTCGGGAATAAGGCCGAATTTCAACAAATCTTCCGGTTCAAGTTTGCTTAAAAGTTCGCCGGTTGTTTTTTCATCTTTGTCATGGACAATGGCCCCGAAACCGATGGACGATTTTTCCGTTCGACGTTCAATCATTTTTTCAAGGCCGGCAAAAGCCCCGCCGCAAATGAATAAAATGTTGGATGTGTCAACTTGGATGAATTCTTGTTGCGGATGTTTGCGACCGCCTTGCGGGGGAACAGCGGCGACCGTTCCTTCCATTAATTTTAAAAGAGCTTGTTGTACGCCTTCACCGGAAACATCGCGGGTGATGGACGGTCCGTCACTTTTCTTTGAAATTTTGTCGATTTCATCAATATAGACAATCCCTTTTTGGGCTTTTTCGACATCATAATCGGCGGCTTGCAAAAGCTTTAAGATGATATTTTCGACGTCTTCACCGACATATCCGGCCTCTGTTAAAGTCGTCGCATCGGCGATAGCAAACGGGACGTTCAAGACCTTTGCCAACGTCCGCGCCAAATAAGTTTTGCCGCAACCGGTTGCCCCAACAAGGAGAATGTTTGATTTGTTGATTTCAACATCATCTTCCGTCTGGCAAGTCAAACGCTTGTAATGGTTATAAACGGCGACAGAAAGGACTTTTTTGGCTTTTTCCTGACCGATGACATAATTGTCCAAAAATTTTTTAATTTCGCGTGGGGAAGTCAGTTTGATTTCGTCACCGCCGGCGGCAGGAGTTCCGTCTGCACTTTTGACTTCTTCGGCGATGATTTTGGCGCAAAGTTCAACGCATTCGTCGCAAATGAAGACGGTCTGTGTTTCGCCTTTTTCGCCAACAGGAATGCTTTTGCCGGCAATCAGCTTTCGGACTTCGTTTTGATCTTTGTTGCAAAAAGCGCAAGAAAGTGTCTTTTTTCCATTATTTTTGTCTGTCATTGCCTTTTCCTTTCTCTATATATAAATAGAACAACATCGTCGTATAATCAAGGGCGATATAAAAATATATGCCAAAGAATTACTTTCTTGCCGAGATAACTTCGTCGATAAGGCCGAACTTCTTGGCTTCTTGCGGGGACATAAAGTTGTCGCGTTCCATGGCTTTTTGTACAACGTCCAAGGGCTGGCCGGTTTGTTTGACATAAATCTGGTTCAAACGGGCGCGCAAGTCCAAGATTTCTTTGGCGTGGATTTCGATATCCGCCGCTTGACCTTGGAAACCGCCGGACGGTTGGTGTATCATGATGCGTGCATTGGGCAGGGCGAATCGACGACCCTTTTCGCCGCAACACGCCAACAAGGAACCCATCGAGCAAGCCTGTCCCATAACGATTGTCGAAACGGGACATTTGATGTAATTCATTGTGTCCAAAATGGCCAATCCGGAAGTCACAACGCCGCCGGGGGAGTTGATATAAAAAGCAATCTCCTTTTTGGGATCTTCGGCTTCCAAGAACAAGAGTTGCGCGCAGATAAGGCTGGCAATATCGTCTTGAACCTGGCCCGTCAAAAAGACAATGCGTTCTTTCAACAGGCGTGAATAAATATCATAACTGCGTTCACCGCGGCCGGTTTGTTCGACAACGGTCGGAACCAAATAATCCATTTTCGGGCCAAATTCAATCATTTTTTCTTCCTTTATTTTTTATCCGGATCAAAGGCGCGGAGTTGTTCGCCTGACAATTCTTTGATTGTCAATTTTACTTTACCTGTGATAAAGTCGATGACTTTTTCTTCAAAGATTGGTCCTTTCAGGCGTTCGACGGCCTGCGGATTTTTCTTGTAAAAGTCAAGGATTTCCTTCGACTGCGCCGGATAACGTTGGACTTCGGCCATAACGGCTTTTTGAATATCCTGCCCAGAGAGGGTTATCTTGTTATCGTCGGCGACTTTTGCCAACAAAAGGCCCAATTTCACGCGGCGTTCAGCGACAGGGGTATATTCTTTGGTAAGGGCATCTTTGGATTTTTTCTTGTCTTCTTCATCCAAAGTGCCGTTTTTCTTGGATCTTTCGATTTCCGCCAAGATGGAGTCCAATTCGCCGTCAACCATAGATTTCGGCGCTTCGAAATCGCAAAGCGGATCCAAAGCATCCAACAAGGCGCGTTTCAGATGAAGTTTAGCCAATTGTTCATATTCGTTGTTTAACACATCCGAAATCATTTTGCGAAGGCCGTCCAAATCTTTGGCGCCCAACTTTTTGGCGAAATCGTCATTTAAGTCTGGAACAATCATTTTCCGCAATTCTTTGACTTTCACGTCAAAAGTGGCTTTTTTGCCTTTTAATTCGGGAACGGTATAATCTTTCGGGAAAGTGACATTGACCTTTACGTCGTCATCCACTTTGGCGCCGATCAATTGGTCCTCAAAGCCCGGGATAAAGGTGTTGGAACCCAACTGGATATAGCAATCTTTGCCTTTACCGCCTTGGAATTCTTTTCCGTCGATGGAGCCCACGAAGTCGATGACCAAGACGTCGTCTTTTTTGGCGGCGCGTTTTTCATCCGACTTTTCGGTCTTTCTGTGCGAAAGAAGCAGGTTGTCGATGGTGGATTTGATTTCCTTTTCGTCGGCTTTGGCTTGCAACTTGGTGACGTTGATTTTTTCCAAAGCAGGGACTTTGACTTCCGGCAAAGCCTCGACTTCGATAGCAAATTCGAAATCTTTTCCGTTTTCCAACTTGACTTTGTCAATTTTGGGCGTGTTAGCGGCCTTTATTTTGTTTTCGGTTAAAGCCTCAGCGACGGCTTTTTGGATTAAATCTTCGGCGACTTCGCCTTTGACAGCCCCTTCATATTTTTGTTTGATGACAGCAAAGGGGGCTTTTCCCGGACGGAATCCCGGCAATTTGATTTTTTTGGACAGTTCTTGCAATTTTTTGTCAGAGGCGGCTTTGAATTCGTCCGCGGGGATGACAACGGAAAAAGAACGATTTAATCCTTTGGCTTTGTTTTGAGTAATTTTCATTTTAAATCCTATCATTATACGTTACACATGTCTTGCCTTTGGTGCGGACGAAGGGACTTGAACCCCCATGAGTTTCCCCATCGGAACCTAAATCCGACGCGTCTGCCAATTTCGCCACGTCCGCGTTCAAGAGGACAAGACTAAAAAGTACTTTGCAAGATAGCCCAATTTATCCCAATTTGCAAGTGTTTTTTAAAAAGAGTGCAACATTTAACCGCTAATGACACAGGGCGTGACGTTCGCCGTACCGCCCATTGGCGAGGACGTAACTATCATCGAAACCCACGCGGTACGCGCGACAAGAATTTCCATAATCCTCTAACCAATGTTTGCCATAATCGCCCCACTTTTCCTGTATGGCCTCTAAAACGGTGCCAGACTGCGTGCAATAGGTGCTAGACAGGTTGTCCCCGCAGCCGATGTCAGCTCGGTTAGCAGGCTTCCTTCCTTGCGCTTGGCACCAATTCTGTGCGCTCCACCAGTTCATACCGGTGCTTCGTATCCATGTTTTGCCCGCTGCCGTCGTCGTGGCCGCCGTGGCTGTTGATGGCACAAAATCGGACACTTTCTTGCATTGCCCGATACCCGCTTCTTTACAGTCTGAATTATTCGCAAACCAACAGAACGACCCACCGCAACAATCCGCATTCGAAAGGCATTTAGTATAATCTTCCCCTTCGTCGGGCTTGTTACAATAGGGCGATGTATCGTTAAAATATAAAACAACATCGTTTGTGTCGTTACAAATATCTTTATGAAAAGAATCGTAGATTATACCGATGTTGGCCATCTGCGGAACCAAGTATTTTTCTTCGCTCCACGGCATAACACGGACTTTGTATTCTATTGATGCTTTGCCGATTAAAGCTTCACATACACCCTTGGGGACTTTTGTCACGACAATCCCGAACTGTCCGGCCTGTGCCATGAATGCGTCAAGGTTGTATGTTCCTGTATATGTAACACTATCGATAAGCTCTTCATCTACAAAATCATTGGTTTCATACGCTCTGTCATTTTCCATAATGACAAACGCCAATCTGTTCGCATCGTCAAGGATTGTGTTGGCTTGGTGATTATTGACCGCACGGCGGTAAAGGACTATCCCACCAATGGACAACACCCCGATAATCGCCAAAACCCCCAGCATTTCTATCATCGACCGACCTTTTTGAAACATTTGCATTTTTTCATTCTCCTACACGTTGGTTTTTATTATCATTGACTATTACACAAACCTTCTTTTGTGTAACAATGCGTTTCGGAGAAAAGGGAGTGTTCGACAATAATGCCCTCAATCCCTTATTTTTTAAGGGATTAAAGAAGATTTATAAAAAAATGCATTTTTTTCAAAACAGGTATTTACAAAAACCAACGTTTGTGTAATAGCTGCGGACTTTATTTTTTGCGGGGTTGAAGGGAAAAATAGAGAACGTCATTCTGAACCCCTTTATGGGGTGAAGAATCCATAGTTTATTGCTTTTGTTTTTGGACTTTGCCCAAAAAATTTGCTGTTCATGGACTCTTCGCGTGCGTTCTTAAGTGACGAAAGAAAAAAACAGAGTGACAAGAGAAAAGAAAGCTCTGAGTGACAATAAAAAATAATCCTTTACACAAAAGCCAACTTCCCCTATACTGAATACGTTGTCTGCAAGTGTTTTACAGATAACAGGGCGTAGAAAACCCAAGATCATCAGAGTTGCAACACAACTCTAAAAATGTGTTGACATTCGTCTTTTCGGGCGGATGTCGGCTGAATAAAAGGTTTTTGACCTGAATAGGTCGAGCCGTCTTTGATGATCACGGTTTTCTAACATCCGCCCACTTTAACGGTGGGTTTTGTTTTAGGTGTAACAAAAAGGAGTTAGAAAATGAAAGCAAAACAATTTGGCCGGTCAATGATAGAAATGCTGGGGGTTTTAGCGATAATCGGAGTATTATCTATCGGCGGTTTACTGGGTTATCGTCGTGCGGTCAATAACCATCAAGCGAATACGATTTTAGATGATGTCAACCGATTCGCGTTTGTGATATTAGAAAACGGTTATTCGTTTGAAAATAATTCTTACTTTGATGTCGATTTTACAAAGACGAGCAATTATTCAATGACCGCCCATATAGAGCAAAGCAATCAGTTCTCTATTATTGTTTTGGATGTCCCGCGCGGGGTATGCGAAGCCTTTGTCCCCAAAGCCGCAGTGGAATATAAGGTCCGTGTCGCCTTGGCTGATTCGGAAGACCCTTTGACCGAGGGAGGCCTGTATGATGCGTCACAAGCCGATTTATGCGAGGACAGTAATAATGTCGTGCTTTATTTCGGAGATACCGACAATTTAAATCCGCCGGCCGATGATGAAATCATCGCCTGTGAAAGTTATGCCGATTGTTGTCGCGGATGTTTCTGTGATTTCGTAAATGCAACCGATACAAGCAGTAATGACGTGGGAAAATGCCGAACACTTAAATCGGCCGGAGTTTTAACAGCGACAATGTCAGACGGAAACACTTGGACTCGAAGTAATAAAATGAATTGGTGGAGCGCTATGGATCTTTGTGCTGCGTTAGGGAAAAGGTCGGCTAGTCGATCTGATTTTCTCGGATGTTCGATAGACGTTGATTGCTCTTCGACAAAAATGGCAGCCGTAGCTGAGAAATGGGATCCTTTTGCGAGTTGGTTATCGGATACGATAAGCAATGGCGTAGGAGGATATACGTTTTACATTAATGACGGTTATTATACACACGGTACCATGTTGGGACACTCTCAAAGTAGGTCAAAAACATATGTTGGTGGCGCTTTGTGTTACTAGGTTTACATTCTTACATCAGATTGTAGAAAGTCCTATGTTTAATCTTGGGACTTTTTTACATATCCTTTAAAATCTTATTGCAGATTTGGAAAAAATGCACTAATCTGAATCAGAACTTTAAAAAGGGGTGACTTTATGGAATTCGGTTTGATTCTGACGGTTGTTGGCATGGGAACAGTCTTTGCTTTCCTTTGCTTTGTTTCATTGATGATTCGGCTTTCTTCGTGGGCGATTCGCCGGCTTGAAGGCCAAACGTCGGACGAATTGGATAAAGTGGCTCTTTCAATCGCAATTGCTTTAAATAAAAGGGGATAAAAATGGCAAAAGGTCGCAAAAAAATCAAGTTACTTTGCACAGCGTTTCGTGACGGTTTCCAATCTGTTTATGGGGCAAGGGTCCTGTCCAAAGACTTTATGCCCATCGTAAAAATGGCGGCCGAGGCCGGTATTGACCGCTTCGAATCCGGTGGCGGGGCGACTTTCCAATCCGCTTTCTTTTACTTGAATGAAAACGCATTTGATGTGATGGATACTTTCCGCGCGACGGTCGGGCCCAATGTACATTTGCAAACGTTGGCCAGAGGTGTCAACGTCGTCGGTCTTGACAGCCAAAGTTCCGACATTATCAAGCTTCATGCGCAACTGTTTAAAAAACACGGCGTTTCAATGATACGCAACTTTGATGCGTTGAACGATCCGGACAATTTGGCATACAGCGGTCAATGCATCGTTGATGCCGGTTTACAACATCAGATTTGTGTGGCGATGATGTCTTTACCCCCCGGCAGCGAAGGGGCTCACACGCCGGATTTTTATGAGCAAGTTTTGAAGAACATTCTGGATGCCGATATACCTTTCCATTCTTTGTGCTTCAAGGATGCTTCCGGAACGACGGTTCCTTCCGTTGTTTATGAAACCATTGTGCGTGCCAGAAAGCTTATCGGTGACAAAAAGATGATAGAGTTCCATTCTCATGAAACGGCCGGAGTGGGAACAGCCTGTTATTTAGCGGCGGTTCAAGCCGGTGCGGATATTATTGATTTATCTATGGCGCCGGTGTCCGGTGGAACTTGTCAACCCGATATAGCCACAATGTGGCACGCTTTGCGCGACACAGGGTATGAATTGGACGTTGACGTTGATGCGGTGATGAAGGTGGAAGATGCTTTCAAGGAAGCCTTAAAGGATTACTTCTTGCCGCCGGAAGCGGTTTGCGTCGAACCTCGTATCCCATGGAGTCCGATGCCCGGCGGGGCTTTGACGGCCAATACGCAAATGTTGCGCGATAACGGCATTATGGACAAATACAGCGAAATCATCAAGGCAATGGAAGAAGTTGTCCGCAAGGGCGGATTCGGGACTTCGGTCACACCTGTCTCGCAATTCTATTTCCAACAAGCCTTTAACAACGTTATGATGGGCAAATGGAAGAAAATCGCCGAAGGGTACGGTAAGATGGTTCTGGGCTATTTTGGTAAGACCCCCGTTGCGCCCGATAAAGAAGTTGTCAAAATTGCTTCCGAACAGTTGGGATTGGCTCCAACGACCGAATCCCCGCGCTTGATTAACGACAAAGATCCCAAGAAAGGTGTGAAAGCTGCGACTCAAATGTTGAAAGAAAACGGTTTGCCGGTAACGGATGAAAATATCTTTATTGCCGCCACCTGCCGCGAAAAAGGTATTGCTTTCTTGAAAGGCGAAGGCAAAGTTGCCGTTCGCTATAAAGAAAAACCGACGGCGGCTGCTCTTACAGGCAAATGCAATATATCGTTGGACGGCAAGAACTTTGAAGTTGATATCAAAGATGGCGGAACGGCCTTGGTCAACGGTAAAACGTTCAAGTACACCGTATCCCAAGATAAACCAGCGGCAACTACACCCGCGGCCAAACCAACAGCGACTTCGGGACAATCCGCGGACGTTGTGGCGCCGATGATCGGGACGGTGATGAAAGTTCTTGTCAAAGAAGGGGATAACGTTTCCAAAGGTGATACGCTTCTTGTTTTGGAAGTGATGAAGATGGAAAACGAAATCAAAGCTCCGTCAGACGGCGTGGTGGAACAGGTACCTGTTTCCACAGGAACGCAGGTCAAAGCCGGACAGTTATTGGTAAAAATAAAATAAAGGAAAAAGACGATGTTTGAAAAGTTCCTCACTCTTTTGAATGAAACGGGCATTGCGGGATTTATTTCCAGCGCGCAGACAGGTGATTCTTTCCTGCCGGACGGTTTGGGGAAATTCATTATGATTTTGGTTTGCTCTTTTTTAATGTATTTGGGTATTGCCAAAAAATTTGAACCGTTGTTGCTTGTGCCGATTGCCTTTGGCGGGATTTTGGCCAACATCCCCTTTGCCGGAATGACGGAAGAGGGCGGTTTGCTTTATGTTCTTTATCACGCCGGTATTTCAAACACGTTGTTTCCTTTGCTTATTTTTATGGGCATTGGGGCGATGACCGATTTCGGGCCGTTGATTGCTAATCCAAAGACGCTGATTTTGGGGGCGGCGGCGCAGTTTGGTATTTTTGGGACGGTCTTGGTGGCTTTGTCTTTGGGCAATTTTTTCCCGTCGCTTTCCTTTACGTTAAAAGAAGCCGCATCTATCGGCATTATCGGTGGGGCGGACGGGCCGACCTCTATCTTTTTAACGACGAAATTGGCGCCCGACTTGTTGGCGGCCGTGGCGGTGGCGGCTTATTCTTATATGGCTCTGGTGCCGATTATTCAACCGCCGATTATGAAGGCATTAACAACGAAGGAAGAAAGGCAAATCAAAATGCCGCAATTGCGCGAAGTTTCACAAAAAGAAAAGATTGTCTTTCCGTTTGTTATATTGTTCCTGTGCCTGCTGTTTTTTCCAAGTGCAACGCCGTTGATTGGAATGATGATGTTCGGCAACATCCTGCGCGAAAGCGGAGTCACAGGGCGTCTGTCCGATACGGCGCAGAATGCTTTGATTAACATTGTGACGATTTTTTTGGGACTTTCTGTGGGTTCAAAGATGATTGCTTCCAGCTTTCTTGTCCCGAAAACGTTGGGCATCTTGGTCTTGGGTATTTTGGCATTTTCCTTCGGAACGGGGGCCGGTATTTTAATGGCCAAGTTGATGAACGTGTTCAGCAAGAACAAAATCAATCCGTTAATCGGATCGGCCGGTGTATCGGCTGTACCGATGGCGGCGCGTGTATCCAATAAAGTCGGACAAGAAGCCGATCCGTCGAATTACCTTTTGATGCAGGCCATGGGACCGAATGTCGCCGGAACAATAGGTTCTGCCGTAGCGGCCGGAATTTTGTTGACCTTATGCAGTTAGGAGCAAAAAATGAAAAGAACAGAAGAAACGATCACCGATTTGGACAACCTTTTATCTTCGGGACAATACGATGAGTTGTTGGAACAAACGAACCTTTTGTTAAAGGATAACCCGAACGACGATATCCTTTTCCTTTTCAAGGGTAATGCGTTAAGGCACAAAGGAATGTCAGCGGAAGCCCTACAAGCCTTTGCTCAGTCGATACTTTGCAATCCGAACAATGCGTTGGCCAGAAGCTCTTACGCATCAACGTTGTATGAAACGGGCGACCTTGCCAATGCTTTGAATGCGGCGGATGCCGGCATCTTGATTGATCCGGAATTTTCCGACCCTTATCTCGTATCCGGTGATGTCTTAATGGAAATGGGCTTTCCGGAACAGGCCGTTTTTCCCTACAATAAGGCTTATGACATAGATGGGGACGAAAATCTGGGTGTGTTGGTGGCAACGCTTTATGCGCAAAACAATATGCCGGAAGAGGCCATGGATGTCTTTTCGTCTTTGATTTCAAAAAATCCGAACAATCCGGTTCTACATTTCAGGTATGGAACGGCTCTTTTGTATGCGCTTCAAAATGGCGCTTCGCATGAAATGATAAAAGAAGCGGCCAAAGATTGGCACGAAAAATATCATGACAAACCCTTTGTGGAAGAATTCAGTCAACAGTTGATAGATAATCACGTAGCCTACAATCCGTTGAATGCAGGCTCTGTGGCCACGTTGTTCGATACATTTGCCGAAAGCTATGGCGGAGAAGTACCTTTCGAACCCGTAGTTCAGGCCTTAAAGGCAACCATCGGGGAGCAAAAGGATTTGACGGTTTTGGATGCAGGGTGCGGCACCGGACGTTATGCGAATGTCTTAAAGGAGTTTTCGTCGTCCCTTTTGGGTGTGGATGTTTCACGCAAGATGTTGGATAAAGCCGCGCAGAAAAAAGCCTATACACAACTCTTTCAAGCGGATTTCAGGAACTTTCTGTCCGAAAACGAGGGCGCCTTTGATGTGATAACGGCGTTGGATGTTTTGGATTACACACCCCGTTTATCCGAATCGTTTGCCTCCCTTTCTTCGGGACTAAGGGAAGGGGGAATGGCGCTTTTGACATTGTATCGGAACAACACCAACACCGAAGGGGAAACGATTTATCCGCCGTTTTATGAAATTTATTCGGAAAAATTTGTAAAAAAGGCAGCTACCGACGCAGGGTTTACCGTTAAATTGCGGCAGGAGATACCTTCGGAAAGCTATAAAAACAGCCAAATTCAGAAGATTTTTTGTGTTTTAAAGAAAGAAAGTTAAAATTTTTTTGAAAAAATACTTGACAGAAATAAAAATTGTGCTACAATAGAGGTATCAAAAAAGGGATTTCTCCCCCTTTTATTATCTCCTTTTTTGATAAGTTGTTCAGGAAGCCTCTGCTTTTGCAGGGGCTTTTTCTTATACATCTTGTTCAAATAAAGCCGTTTTCATTCGAGCGGCGAAAAAAATGCAAAAAAATGCAAAAAAAGCTTTCTTTTTTTTCAAAAAAAGACTATGGTTTAATTATGTAAAATATAGCTAGAAAGGATATAAAAATGGCTGGAAGTATAAACAAAGTGGTTTTGGTTGGTAATTTGGGACGCGATCCCGAAATCAGGCATTCGGCAAGCGGTCGAAAGATTGCCAGTTTCTCCGTTGCAACCTCGGACGTATGGAAAGATGCGAACGGTGAACGTCAGGAAAAAACAGAATGGCATCGTGTTGTCGTGTTCAGCCCGAATACGGCAGACTTCGTTGAACGTTTCTTGCATAAAGGCTCCAAAGTCTATGTCGAAGGAAGCTTGCAAACACGTAAATGGACGGATAATAACGGACAAGATCGTTACGCAACAGAAATCATCGTCGGCAACTTCAAAGGTGAAATTGTTTCTTTGGATGGGAAAAACGAATCGACTCCTGATGGGGCTTCACCGGATGCCGGCTGGGATTCTTCGGCCTCTGACGGGGCTTCCGCACCGGAAGCAGAAGCTTTTGATGACGAGATTCCATTTTAGTTTTTAATTCAAGGTGATTTAAGTGACTGATATCAATGTGAACACAACGGACATTGTGCCCGTTGCCATCGAAGAGGAAATGAAGAAATGCTATCTGGATTACGCGATGAGCGTTATTGTCTCTCGCGCACTTCCGGATGTACGTGACGGGTTAAAGCCTGTTCACCGCCGCATTTTGTGGTCCATGCATGAAAACGGATATGATTACAACAAACCGTTCCGTAAATCAGCTCGTATCGTCGGGGATGTCATGGGTAAATATCACCCCCACGGTGACAGTGCGATTTACGAAGCGATGGTTCGTATGGCGCAGGACTTTTCGATGGGTTTACCGCTTATCAGCTCACAAGGGAACTTCGGTTCAATGGATGGTGATAAAGCCGCGGCGATGCGGTACACCGAAGCGCGTTTGGCTTTGTCGTCGCATTGGCTTTTGGAAGATATTGACCGTGATACGGTTGATTTTCGTCCGAACTATGATGAAACATGTTTTGAACCGGTTGTTTTACCGGCACGTTTCCCGAATCTTCTTGTTAACGGTTCCGGCGGTATTGCCGTTGGTATGGCCACAAACATCGCGCCGCATAACTTGGGTGAAGTTTTAGACGCCTGTGTTGCCATGGTTGACAATCCCGATATTACGGATGAAGAGCTTTACGAAATTGTTCCAGCCCCTGACTTCCCGACAGGCGGGATTATTTTAGGACGCGGGGCAGCTCGTTCGGCGGCAATGACAGGACGTGGCTCCATTATCGTGCGCGGACGTGCTTCGATTGAAGAAATAAAGAAAGACAAGACCGCTATCGTTATCACGGAAATACCTTATCAGGTCAACAAAGCCGCGATGATTACGCGTATGGCAGAGTTGGTGAAGGACAAGACAATAGAGGGGATTTCGGACCTGCGCGACGAATCCGACCGTCATGGTGTTCGTGTTGTTGTCGAATTGAAGCGTGAAGCGCAACCGGATGTGGTCTTAAATCAGCTTTACAAATACACACCCTTGCAGACAAGTTTCCCCGTCAACTCTTTGGCTTTGAACAACGGTCGACCGGAAGTGATGAACTTGAAAGCCATTATTAAGGCTTTTATTTCCTTCCGTGAAGAAGTTATTCGTCGCCGGACAGTTTTTGAATTAGGGAAGGCCCGCGACAGAGCCCATCTTTTGGTTGGGTTGGCAATTGCTGTGGCCAATATCGACAAAGTCATTGAAATGATTAAGACGGCACCGGATCCCAATGTGGCCAAAACACAATTAATGGAAACGAAGTGGGATGCGTCGGATGTAACGGCTTTGATTGATTTGATTGACGAACCGGACCGCAAGGTGGTTGACGGTTGTTACTTCCTTTCCGAAGCGCAAGCCAAGGGTATTTTGGATTTGAAATTGCAACGTTTAACCGGATTGGAACGTGATAAAATTCATAATGAAGTCAATGAGTTAAGTGGAGAAATTAAAGAATTCCTTTCAATTCTGGCGTCACGTGAAAGACTGTATAACATTATGCGGGCGGAGTTTTTGGAAGTCAAAAATGACTTTGCGACACCACGTAAAACGACGATTGAAGAAGGTGAATTTGACCAAGATATGGAAGACCTTATCCCCAGAGAGGATATGGTCATCACCGTAACGAATACCGGCTATATCAAGCGCGTTCCTTTGTCAACTTACCGTGCACAGCATCGTGGCGGAAAAGGTCGTGCCGGTATGTCCACCCGCGAAGAAGATACTGTTTCAAAATTGTTCGTGGCTTGTACGCACGACCCGATTTTGTTCTTCTCTTCAAAAGGCATGGTGTACAAGATGAAGGCTTATCGTCTTCCGGAAGGAAGCCCGCAATCTTTGGGAAAAGCCTTAATCAACTTACTGCCTTTGGACCAAGGGGAAACAATTACGACGGTCTTAAAGTTGCCTGAAAAACAAGAGGATGGCGAAGGTTTGTCCGTTATGTTTGCCACGCAATCCGGAAATGTTCGTCGAAACCGTTTGGATGCTTTCTATAACGTCATGGCCAACGGTAAAATTGCTATGAAGTTGGATGAGGGCGATAAGTTGGTTGATGTGCAGCTTTGTCGTGAAAATCAAGATATTCTGCTTGCGGCGGCCGGCGGGAAGTGTGTTCGCTTCCCCGTGACGGATGTTCGTATCTTTGAATCGCGTGCTTCAACGGGTGTTCGCGGTATGAAACTGGCAAGTGGAGATAAAGTCATCTCGATGACTGTTTTGGAACACGTTAAGGCCGAGATTGAAAAAAGAGATGCTTACTTAAAGATGTCGATTGCTAAACGTCGTGCGGCCGGTGTATCTGTGGAAGATGATGACGCCGCGGACGAGGTGGCGACGACAAATGTTTCGCTTTCGGACGAAGAATTTGCCCAAATGGAAGCGGAAGAAGAATTCATCTTAACCGTAACGGATGCCGGTTTTGGAAAGCGTTCCAGCGCTTATCAATATCGCATTACTTCCCGCGGAACGCAGGGTGTGACGAACATTGACACTTTAAAGGTCCCGTCAAAGGTCGTGGCTTCTATGCCGGTAACAGAGGACGAAAACGTTATGATGGTCACGGACGGCGGTCAATTAATCCGGATGCGTGTTCGCGACATTCGTATTGTCGGCCGTAATTCAAAGGGTGTCATCTTGTTCCGTTTGGGACAAAACGAGAAAGTAGTTTCCGTTTCCGCGGTTGCCGACTATGAAGATGAAGAAGCATCTTCCGACGACGAAGCAACAGTTGAAACGGTCGAATCTGTTCCGACAGAAAGTGAGGCCGAATAATGTGTCCTTGTCCGATTTGTGCGACGATTGCTATCCTTTTGGCGCCGTTCTTGGGATATAAATGGGCCAAAAAGAAGCTGAATCAGCACCACAAACACTGCGCTTGTTGCCAAGAGGCGGAACACAAAGATTGCCGGAAAAAGCATATCAAATGCACGTGTGAAAAATGCAGAAAGAACAGAAAAAAAGGGGGAAAGAAATGAGAAAACTTTTTGCTTTGGTTTTAACTTTAATTTTTATTTCAACAGGAGTGAATGCTATGGATAAAGAAAATACTCTTTATTTGGATTTGGATTACGGTCGTGTCGTTATTGAACTTTTGCCGAATGTAGCGCCCCGGCACGTTGCACGCATCAAGGAACTGACACGTGAAGGATTTTATAACGGTTTGAAATTTCATCGGGTGATTGATGGCTTTATGGCGCAAACCGGCGATCCTCTCGGAAACGGAACAGGCGGCAGCGGGACAAAACTTCAAGCCGAATTCAACAGCACACCGCACGTTCGCGGAACTGTTTCAATGGCTCGTGCCCAAGACCCGAACTCCGCTGACAGCCAATTCTTTATCTGTTTTGACGATGCCCGTTTCTTGGACGGTCAATACACGGTTTTTGGAAAGGTTGTCGAAGGTATGGAATACGTCGATATGATTAAAAAGGGTGACAGCCGTATGAACGGCACAGTCATCAACCCTGACAAAATTGTGAAAATGCAAGTTGCCGCCGACGTCGAAGAATAAGGTCTTTTCCTTTCAACAAATCCCTCACAGACGTGGGGGATTTTTTTGCACAGAGTAGGGTAGATAAAATTATTGACAAAATACAAGAAAAATGCTAAACTGACAGAACATTTGCGATTTAAAGGAAAACAGCCGTGAAAAAGAGAATAATAAAAAAGATAACAAAACAAGAAAAAACGATGGAAACATTATTCACAGAGGCAGATATTGATCCTGCTTTGCGTGAATTTTTATGCTATTACTTTGAAAAAAAGAGTATGACAGAACATGTTGCCAAGCGCGTGTTGAAACACAAACACTTATTTAAAAAGTCATTTGAAATCAAAATCCGTGATTGTTGGAAAAGGGAAAGATGACAAAAGATGAATAAAACAAAGAAGATTATTTTATTCAAAGTTACACCGGCGGTCCTGCTAATCTTTGGGGCAATGACGACTTGTATTGTCTATAAGCCCGATATAGACAGAAAGATAATGTCTGCCAAAATGAAAAGGTTAGATCATTCTGCCTTTGAGAATAAAGATATAAAAGCAATGCAATCTTTGATTAAATGTTATGTAGATGCGGGCAAAGCGCCGAATTATAATCTTCTTTTGAAAAAGTCTATTCACTCCTCCTTCTTTGAAGGGGCTAAATTATCGATAGAAAATGGAGCGAGTGTAAACGCTGTGGACAACGGTGGATGGGCACTGTTACATTTTACGGCAAACAGCAGAATCAAAGATACAGAAACAGACCGCATGGAACGGGTAAAAATAGCCCAAATGTTGATTGAACATAATGCAGATGTGAATGCAAAGACCACTACCGGAGAGCTTACGCCTCTGCATCTTGCTGCCGGTTCCGGACAAATGGAAATGGTTCAGTTATTGATTAATAATCATGCAAGCTTATCAGAAAGGGATGCTTCCGGATACTTGCCGATTGATCTCGCCCTTAGAAATGGTTATATAGAAATCGTTGATTTATTAACAAATGCCGCAAAAAAACAAACAATCGTAAAAACGACCAATCATTTGTCGGAAATCAATAATAAGGATGCCGGCAGGGAACACGAATAATTTTAAAAAAGGAAAATACAAATGGTTAAGCTTACATTATTAAAAGAAGAACAAATTTGGGGTGATAATGCCTTATACGTCATGAAAAAAGTTGGTACTGAACACAAAACAACTGACTTAGTGGCCATATTGGGCGGTATTGTAACCAGCGATGATATGTGTATCTTGTCAGTGGATTACAGATTGCCCGTCGCTTGGACAGCTTCTTCTGATACTTCCGAAGATGTCCGTTGTGTCAATTATTATGGTGAAAAGACATGGGGTTTAGCACAAAACAGAAGACCGGCGATTCGTCTTGCGATAGCCCCGGAAGAAACCTCTGAAATCACTCTGACGGACTTAGAGGGCGATGAACATGGTGTCATCATAGGGAAATATGGGGAGTTTCCAAGAACAGCCGTCGATGAACAAATAAGTACTCAATTAGACCAATTGCTTCGAGATAAAAAACTTCCGCAAACGGGGAAAAATTACATTTTTGATACCGCCAATTTGGATGACGAATATGCGGATAGCGCATTTAGACGCTATCCCGAATATGTGTACAAGGGTGAAAAATACATTCGCGTTTCGGGCCGGCCGAACAACAGAAAAGATTGGCCGTTCTGCTTTATGTCCGCCGAGGAACGTTCCAAGTTGAGATGGGTGGAAGCCAGAAAGCCGTATTGGGTAAAGGTCGAACCGATTAAATGGTACATCGATCCAAGCGGATGGTTAGTATCAGTGGAATGCATAAGCGCTGGCCTTCAGTTCGACAAAAGAAGAGTCTATAAAGGCAACCTTGAAAATACATTTATGAATGGCTATTTGAAAAGACTTTCCAAAGAAATTGAAGTTGTCAGAATAAATGAACAGGAACAACAAAAAGTCCTGCCTTCAAAAGTTGCTAAACATTCTTCTGCATCAAAAGAAAAGAGCAAAAACAAGGGCAGGGGACGCACATAATTTTTCTTTGGCTCTTTCTAAAATCCCTCACAAACGTGGGGGATTTTTCATTGTTTTTCTTAAAAAACTTGACTTTTATGTTGATTTATGGGACGATAACCGCGTTTGAGTTAATGTATTGCAACGGGGACATCTTATGACAAGAACAATTGTGGAATTTTATCCCAACGGCGTATTAAGAACTGCTTATACCATTGATGAAAATGGCAAATGTGTCAGTCCTGTCGAAACTTATCATATGAACGGTCAATTATGGGAAAGGTACACCTACAATGAAAAAGGAGTACAAATTGGTCCCTATAAGTGCTATTGGCAAAATGGTCTATTATCAGCGGAATACACATACAATAAAGACGGCTATCGTGAGGGACTTTGCAAATACTATCATGAAAACGGACGATTAAAAGGAAAATATATCTACAATAAAATGGGGGAACGCGAAGGGACCTATGAAACTTATTGGGAAAATGGTCGATTAGCAGAGAAGGGCACTTACGACGGAAAAGGTCAGAAAATAGGGCCTTACGAATGCTATTATGAGAACGGCCAATTACGTGAAAAAGGCACTTATAATGAAAGGGGTCAGAGAGTTGGGACCTGCGAAAAATACTATGAAAACGGTCGATTAGAAGAGATATGTACTTACAATAAAGATGGCAATCGTGAGGGGCCCTATGTCAGTTATTTTAAGAACGGTGACTTGCAAAGGAAAGGCATCTTTCTTAAAGATGGTACTTTCGTGAATACGAAAGAATACAACGATAACGAAAATGACGAAGACAAAAGAGTGTTATTAAAGGCGTTGGGCGAATTGAACAAAAGAATGAAACCATCACCTTTGCGTAAAAGTGCCAAACAACAGTTAGTTATCGCGTACAGAAAAACTCATCAAAAAGTCCGATAATCCTTTACCATTACAATGACCTCATCTTCGGATGGGGTCATTTTTTATTCTCTTAAAAAAGGCCTTGATTTCTTCTTGCTTTTTCTGTACACTCAAACAGTCAGTACGGAAAGGGAAGAGTTATGGTTGTATTAGGTGTTGAAAAATCACTTTCGGGTAAAAAATGGCTTTACCGAAATTTGGACGAAAGAAAAGTTGCTTATTTTGTTCAAAAGTATGACTTTCCCGAAATTTTGGCACGCATCTTGGTCGCTCGCCAAATAGACGACGAAGATATAACTTCCTTCCTTCGGCCGACGTTAAGGCACAACTTGCCGGATCCTTACATTTTAAAAGATGCGGAAAAGACGGCCCTTCGAATAGTTGAATCCATAGAACGTGGTGAGAAAATCGGCATTATGGGGGATTACGATGTTGACGGCGCAACGTCCAGCGCTTTGTTAAAGCTGTTCTTGGAAAGCCTTGGCATCAAGACAAGGGTCTTTATTCCGGACAGGGACGACGGCTATGGACCGAACTCCGAACAAATGGAAAAGTTTTACAAAGACGGTATACGCTTGGTGGCCACCGTCGATTGCGGTATGACAGCCTTTGAACCGATTGATTACGGAACAAAGCTGGGATTGGACATTGTCATCATCGACCACCACGAACCGGAAAGAATGTTGCCGAATGCTTACGCTGTGGTCAATCCCAAACGTTTGGATGAAAAAAAAGACAACCCATGCCATTCAATGGCAGCTGTCGGTGTTGTTTTCTTGGTTGTTGTGGCGATAAACCGCTTGTTGCGTGAACGAGGTTTCTTTAAGGATAGAGAACAGCCGGATTTGAAAAAATGGTTGGATTTGGTTGCCTTTGGGACTGTCTGCGACGTCGTCCCGTTAAAGGGCGTTAATCGACTTTTCGTTCAGTCGGGCCTAAAACAAGTCAAACAATCCCAAAACATCGGATTGAAGGCCCTTATCGAGATGGCAAAGATATCCGAAGGCGTAAGTGCCTATCACCTTGGCTACATTCTGGGACCGCGCATAAATGCTGGCGGACGCGTGGGAAAATCCGATTTGGGAATGCGGTTGCTTTCGACCTTTGATGAGATAGAAGCCCATATGATTGCCAATGAGCTGGAAGAACTAAATATTCTGCGTCGGGAGATTGAAAATCAAGTTCTGGACGAGGCCGATGTTCAAGCTCAAAAAGCAATTGAGGCCGGAAAGTCGTACCTTTTGGTACAAGGAAATGCATGGCATCAAGGGGTCGTCGGTATTGTTGCCGGCCGGCTGAAAGAAAAATATAATCTGCCGTGTTTTGCTTTAAGCATTGAAAAAGGCGAAGCCAAAGGATCCAGTCGTTCCATCCCCGGTATTGATTTGGGAACAATTGTTATCACAGCTTTGCAGAAGGGCATTCTTTTGCGCGGTGGAGGGCATCCCATGGCGGCCGGTTTTTCTTTGGAAGAAAGCCGGATAGAAGAATTTGAAGCTTTCTTAACGGATTTTATTGAAAAAGCATCCAAAAACATTCACGACACGTCGTCGGAACTGGAAATTGACGGCGTCTTGGATATTAAAGGCGTTACCGTTGACTTATTGGAAAGATTGAACGTTTTGGAACCGTATGGCGAATCCAATCCCGAACCCCGATTTGTCGTTCAGAATGTTTTGATTAAAAAGACAATCTTGACCAAAAACGGGCACATCATTTGCAAACTTTCCGGACAGACGGGCGGATATTTAGATGCTGTTTGTTTCCGCGCAGAAGAAACGGAAATCGGGAAGGCCTTATTGTCCAACAATCCGACAAAAAGTTACAACATTGCGGGAAACTTACGTTTGGATTCATGGCGCGGAAAAAATAAGGTCCAGCTTTTCATCCAAGACGTTGCCGAGGCTTAAAAGAAGAATAAAATTAAAATTTTTTCAAAAAGGGCTTGCATTAAGACGAAGTTTCGTGTATAAATATCCTACTTCTTGTGAAGGAAGGCCGGATGACCCCATCGTCTAGAGGCCTAGGACATCGCCCTTTCACGGCGGTAACATGAGTTCGACTCTCATTGGGGTCGCCAATTTAAAGCCACTTTTAGGTGGCTTTTTTGTTTAAGAAGATGGCGCAAAAGTTAACCGAAATGATAAGGGAAAGAATACCTAAAAACGATTATTTTGCATTAAGAAATATCCGCAGCGTCGTGGATAAGCATCTTTTCGACTTTCTTTTAATGGAAATTTTTTCGCCTATCATTTTGAAAAAAGCAAAAGAAGTCCAACTGCCGTCTTATGTCAAACGCCACATTCCCCAACCGCTGTTGGAAGGGATGCCCATCGCTGATTATTATCAAAAAAAAGCCATTGATGTCTTGGAAGGATATCAATCTTGTCAGTCGCCTTATCCTGTTTCTTCTTCGGCTTATACCGAAACAAGCAATTTGCTTTCCCCAAAGGGTGAAGATTTTCTATCCCGTCTAAAACAAGAAAAGCTCCCCGAAGAATTAACCATTCAAGCGAGTAATAAAGTCCTTTTGAACTTGGACTTTTTTAAGGATTTGTCCGATTTTGAAAAGATGCCTTTTATTCGGCATCACGAAAAAGAGAAGATTAAAGTTGCGGCTACCGCCGGCTGTTATAACCAATGTTGCCATTGTGGCTATCCGGCCAGAAAGGTTGTTTCGCATATGCGTTATCCCGTTCTGTTGAAGGTGTTAGACAAAATCGGGGATGTTCTTTATCCGCGCGAAAAAGTATCCCTTTATGCGGATTCCGATCCGTTGGCTTATCGCGATCCCATAATTGCGGCCGATATGGCGGACGTCGTCAGATTTTTAAAAACGGACGATACATTAAAATGGGAACGCCCCTTTAATTTTGTAACAAAAGGGCCGATATTCAAAGAAGATGCCTATATTTTGGCGGAACTTTCGGAATGTTCAAACATTTGTCTGTCTTTTGTCAATTTAAGACAGGAACAAGATATTTCCCGAAATATGGAAAGGATTGAGATGTCCATTTGCACCATCTTGAATACAGTTTCCATAGAGCGGCGCTATTCGCCCTTAGCCGTTATGGAATACCGAACAGATAAAAAGATGTCCTCTTTGGAAGAAAAGTACCAAAACAATCCCCATATTTCATTTTATCAGATTCGCCCGTATAATAGCGGCCGGTATCACCTGTTGAAGAGGGATGGAAAGCTTTTGCCGTCGGAAGAGGGGATTGACGTGCCTTTTGCCGGACTGGATATTATCCTTTTTGATTCGGACGGGGCAATATGTAAAGCTTGCTATGATTCTTGCAATCATTCTTATACATGGCAAAAGGTGGCGCATATCTTTCCTGTTATTTCAAGGAAGACAGAGCCCCGCTTGTCGGATTGTTTTGACCGACAAAGGGAGGCTTGAAAAAGAAAAAAGTTTGTGATACATTCACCGAAAAAGACAAAAGGAGAACAAAATGACATTATACGAGGAAATTAAAAACCACATTCCGTTGGATGAAGAAGAGAAAGTCAATCAGGAAAGTTTCTTACAGTTCTTGGAGGCTTTCAAAGATAACATTTGGACGCGGGACAATTTGATTGGTCATATCACCTCGTCCGCTTGGGTTGTCAATCCCCAAAAAGACAAGGTTTTAATGGCGTATCATAAAATTTACGATAGTTTTTGTTGGCTGGGCGGACACGCCGACGGCGACAAAGACCTGTTGGCTGTTGCCTGCAAAGAGGTTCGGGAAGAAAGCGGCGTTCAAAACTTAAAGCCGTTGGATACACACTTCATAGATGTCTGTTCCATGATGGTAAAACCGCACATCAAGCGCGGGAAGCCGGTTCCTTCGCATATTCATTTCAATGTAACATATTTGTTGCAGGCCGATGAGGGTGAAAGTTTGCAGATTGCCGAAGCCGAAAATTCGGACGTGAAATGGCTGCCGGTGGCCGACCTTATGGACATTGTCAAAGAAGAACATATGAAGCCTGTTTATCGGCGGTTGATTGAAAAGACAAAAAAGTATTAAATTTTTCTTGATTTTTCTTTCATTTTAGGTAATATCGTCCTTGTCGATTGTTTGATTGTCGCGCATTGGATGGGTGGCAGAGCGGTTGAATGCAACGGTCTTGAAAACCGTCGAGGGTTTACGCCCTCCGTGAGTTCGAATCTCACCCCATCCGCCAGTTGCGATTTTCCAAAATTTTCTTTTGTTTTTTTCTGATTTATGCTAAACTCCGACTCATGAAAAAAAGAGCATATTGGGCGGTTTTCCTTTTATCTTTTTGCTGGGCAACAACCGGTTGGACAGCACAGCCCTCATTTGACGAATGGAAGCAATCTTTCTATCAAACAGCTCTTGCGAACGGTGTATCGCGTCAGACACTTGATAAATATATGCAAAACATTAACTTTTTGGAACAAGTCATTGAATTAGATAGAAAACAACCGGAGTTTTCTCTTTCGTTTTACAATTACATCAATCGAACGGTTTCGCCGGCGCGCATCCAAAAAGGTCGCGAAATGTTACAAAAAAACAGGGCTTTTTTATCGACCATTGAGGAAAAATATGGCATCCCGCCTTCATACCTTGTTGCCTTTTGGGGATTGGAAACAAATTTCGGAACAACAAAGGGAAACATTGACACTTTAAGCGCATTGGCCACTCTTTCCTTCGATAAAAGACGTTCGGCTTTTTTTACAAAAGAGTTGCTATCTTTGCTGAAAACATTACAAAAAGAAGCTATTGAGCCCCCAAAAGGATCGTGGGCCGGCGCGTTCGGTCATTACCAATTTATGCCGACAACCTTTGAAAACTATGCCATTGACGGGGACAATGACGGTCAAAAGGACATTTATCATTCGTGGGCGGATTCGACGGCATCAGCGGCCAATTACTTATCCCGAATGGGATGGAAAAAGCATTGGCGTTGGGGGCGTGAAGTCCGCATTAATCAACAACTTCCGACAGACATTTCCTTGAATGAAAAACGACCTATCGCCGATTGGAAAAAATGGGGAGTTGACCCTGTCGAGAAAAAAGAATGGCAAGACGACGAATTGACCAGCGAGGCACGTCTGATTCTGCCCGCCGGAATAAAGGGACCGGCTTTCTTGGTTTATGACAACTTTGATGTCATTAAGCGTTGGAACAATTCGGATTTCTACGCCTTGGCCGTTGGAATCTTATCGGACAAAATATCCCAAATCCCCACATCAAATGTTGAAACTTTCCCCAAAAACGGCAACATATCAACAGACGAAATCAAACAATTTCAAACAGTCTTAAAAGAGCAGGGATTTTATAACGGAAAGATAGACGGGATAAACGGCTCGCGCCTAAAAGAGGCCGTTATTTTATACCAAAAAAAGCAAGGGATTTTCCCTGACGGTTTTTTATCAAAAGAAATACTTGAAAAAAAATGAAATAAGTTTTAAAAAAGACAACAGAAAGGTTTAAAATGATTAAGAAAATAGCTTTTTTATGTTCTCTTTCGTTTCTGTTAGCGGCTTGCACGGAAAACGGTTTTTTGTTTAAATCAAAAGGGGATGACTACGACAAAGACTCTTTAAGCGTCTATAAAATCGGTGCCCCTTATCAAGTCAACAACATTTGGTATCGTCCGGAAGAAAATTACAAATACAAGGAAGTCGGTATCGCCTCTTGGTATGGTCCGGATTTTCACAACGGAATCACGGCCAATGGGGAAAAATATGATATGCACGCTCTGACCGCGGCGCACAGAACCTTGCCGTTGCCGTCTATCGTCAAAGTAACGAACTTGGAAAACGGAAAGTCCGTCTTTGTCCGTGTGAACGATCGCGGGCCTTTTGTCAACAATCGTATCATAGACGTTTCGAAAAAAGCAGCGGAAATGCTTGACTTCAAAGAACTCGGAACCGCGAAGGTTCGCGTTGAAATTATGGAAGAAGAAAGCAAGGCTTTGAAGAAAGAGATTTTAGACCATGGCGGCAAATTTGTGGATGGAGGCGCTCCGATGGAAGAAATCGTCCCGCCAAATGCCGTTATTGCCATCCCTGTCGCCAATCCGATAGAAGAACCGGTTGCGTTATCACAATGGGAAAATACAGAACAAACAACGCAATCCTTAGACGAACAACAGGTCATTTTCTCCCCAAAAAAAGAAGAAGCTCCTGCGCCGGTTTTGGCGCCAATGCCGGCCGGTTATTATGTCCAAGCCGGGGCTTTCTCAAAGATTGAAAATGCAACCGCTTTAAAATCAAAGCTTTCCGAATTCGGCGACGTTCTGATTGCGGAAAAACAGACGCCGAACGGAGTGGTTTATCGTGTCAGAATCGGTCCCTTCACATCCGGAGAAGAGGGCGTTTCGTTAATGGATCGAATGAAAGCCGCGGGTTATTCGGATACACGTTTGGTCGAAGAATTGGTAAAGGGTGGTCGTTAAGATGAAAAAAGCTTTTATTTACGGTATCTGTTTTCTGGGTATGGCCAGCTTTGCAGCCGCCGAAGATTTTAAGACAACGGCAACGCATGCCTACTTAATGGATTATGATACAGGCGAGGTCCTTTTTGAGAAAAAAGGCGATGATTTAATGCCGCCGGCATCAATGAGCAAGCTTATGACGGCCTACATTGTCTTTGACAAAATAAAAAAAGGAGAACTTTCCTTGGATAATACCTTTACCGTCAGCGAAAATGCTTGGCGGAAAGGGGGCGAAAAAAGCGGAAGCTCCACCATGTTCTTAAAACCGAATTCAAAGGTTTTGCTTTCCGATTTGATAAAAGGTATCATCATTCAATCCGGAAATGATGCCTGCATTTGCGTTGCGGAGAACATATCCGGCTCGGAAGAAAGTTTTGCCCGCGAAATGACCATCAAAGCGCGCGAGTTGGGCATGACGCAGAGCACATTCAAGAATGCAACCGGTTGGCCCAATAAAGAACACCTTTCAACGCCGAAAGAATTGGCCTTGTTAGCCCAAAGAATTGTCACCGATTTTCCGGAATTTTATCCGCTTTATTCGGAAAAAAGCTTCAAATATAACAAAATTAAGCAGGAAAACAGGAATCCTTTGCTTTACTCCATGCCCGGACAAGCAGACGGTATGAAGACCGGACACACGGAAAAATCCGGTTACGGCTTGGTCGGTTCTGCCAAAAGCAAAGACGGACGGCGGCGGCTTATTTTGGTTGTCAACGGCCTGAAAACAATGAAGGAACGCGGGACAGAGGCAAAACGCCTAATGGAATGGGGATTTGTTGAATATGAAAACTATCAACTTTTCGAACCCAACAAACCAATCGAGAATATCCCGGTTTGGCTGGGCAAAAAAGAGACCGTTCCAGCGGTTCTTCCGAAAAAAGCCATTATTACTTTGAAAAGAGAAAACAAGGCCAAGACCGTTATCTCTATCAGCTACGATGCCCCCGTTACGGCCCCTGTTAAAAAAGGACAGGTTATTGCATCGTTGAACGTTACTTATCCGGACACAGGCAAAGTTTTATCTTTCCCGTTGGTTGCCGGTGAAGATGTTAAAAAAGTGGGCTATTTCGGAAAGATAAAAGCGTTCTTTATGTCTTTGGGAAAATAAAAGATGTCAAAAGGTATCTTTATCACATTTGAAGGCGGGGAAGGGGCCGGAAAGTCAACCCAAGTAAAAAGGTTGGCTGATTTCTTGGAAAGTCAAAACATCCCCTTTGTCTTAACCCGTGAACCGGGCGGATCGGCCGGCGCGGAAGAAATTCGTTCCGTTATCTTAAACGGTCAAAAGGACAAATGGGACTCTTTGAGTGAAACCCTCTTGTTTTCGGCAGCAAGGCGCAATCATCTGACGCAACTTGTTTGGCCGGCTTTGGATGAAGGCAAATGTGTCATTTGTGACCGCTTTGCCGATTCGACAATGGCCTATCAAGGCTACGGCCGCCACGACAATCTGTTGTCCCAAAAGGACATCCGATACTTATATAAAATGATTGCCGGTGATTTTAGGCCGGATGTGACCTTTATATTGGATATTCCGCCCCAAGAGGGGCTTAAAAGGGCTTTCAACCGCGGCAGTACAAACCGAATGGAAGATATGGACTTGTCCTTTCATCACAATCTGCGACAGGCTTTTCTTGATATCGCCCGCCAAGAACCTCAGCGTTGCGTCGTTTTGGATGCTTTAAAAACGCCGGATGTCTTACATGATGAAATTATAGATTCCATAAGGAAGCGTTTCTTATGAGTTTGTCCCAAAGCTTTGATGAATTAAAGAAAATAAAAGAAAACGGAAAACTGGCCGGATCTTGGTTGATTTCCGGCGCGTATGGCGTTGGGAAAAGCACGCTTATTCGGCGATTTTCTTCGTGGCTTTTGACCGGAAAAGATGAAGAAATTTCTTTTCATCCCAACTTGAAGTGGGTCGAACGCGGGCTGACCGAAGAAGAAAAAAAAGATTTAATCAAAAGCATAAACGACGGGAAGGAACTTGATGAAAAGAAAGAAAAAAATCGTTCCAGAAAAAGCGAAATCACCGTCGATGAAATTCGAGAAGGGTTGCAATTTCTTTCATTAACATCGTTGGGGGACAGTTGGAGAATCTTGGTTATCGATCCGGCGGATGATATGAACGAAAATGCCGCAAACGCCCTTTTGAAATCATTGGAAGAACCGCCCCGAAATGCTATCATTTTCTTAATAAGCCACAGCGTAGGACGGCTTTTGCCCACCATACGTTCGCGTTGCCGTATCCTGAAAGTTTCCCCCGCATCAGATGCCCAAATGAAGGCTTTTATTGCTTCCTACGCGCCTCAAATTGAAAATCCGGAAATGCTTTTGGCGCTTTCGATGGGCAGTATCGGCCGTTGCAAGGAGTTGATAGACGGTGACGGGTTATCGCTTTATCAGACGATGTTGGAAATGTTGGAAAAAAACAACATCTTGAAGATGTACGCTTTCTGTGAAAAAGTCTGCAAAGACCCGAATCTTTACACCCTTACAAAGGATTTGCTCTCTTTTTACATTTCTTCTGTTGTCAAAAGCTCGTATCCAGCGCCGGAAACGGACTTTTATTTAAAGGTATGGGAAGATGCGCAAACGAACTTTAAAGACGCAGAAAACTTAAATATGGATAAGAAGAATATGTTGTTGAACATCTTTTTTAAGTTAGGACGAAAAAAATGATAATAGACAGCCATTGCCACTTAACCTTTGGCGGTTATGATGAAGACATCGATTTTATCGTTGACAGAGCCCGGAAAGCCGGCGTTGAAATAATGGTCAACGTTGCAACGGCAACGGATGAATACGCGCAAATGGTCGGGCTTTTGGAAAGATATCCCTTTATCTACGGGGCCTTCGGCATTCATCCGGATTCGGTCAATCCGGATAAGATTATATCTTTGGATGAATTGTTGGACTGTCTGCATCATTTGAAAATCATAGCGGTGGGTGAAACAGGGTTGGACTATCATTACGAAACGGTGGACAGGAAATATCAAAGAGAATCCTTGATGATACACATAGAGGCCGCCCGACAGACAGAATTACCGCTGATTATTCACGCACGCGATGCGGACGACGATATGATTGCCATTTTACGGGAACAAATGATGTATAGGCCTTTCAAAGGAATGATACATTGTTTTTCGTCTTCCGAACGATTGGCCAAAGCGGCCTTGGATTTGGGGCTTTATCTGTCTTTGTCGGGGATTATAACTTTCAAAAAGTCGGACGATTTGCGGGACATTGTCAAAAAGATACCTCTGGAACGGTTGTTAATCGAAACGGATTCGCCTTTTTTGGCGCCGATACCTTATCGCGGGAAAAAGAATGAACCGGCTTATGTTGTAAATGTTTTCAAACAGTTAGCGCTTTTGAAGGACATATCAGAGCCGGATTTAGAGGCCGTTTTGACACACAATTTCTTTACGCTGTTCGATAAACGCTTGAAAAAAGAGGACATCAAATGAAAGTAACTGTTTTAGGTTGCGGGCCAAGTTACGGCATTCCTGATCCGGTTTTCGGGTTCAGGGACTGCGACCCCGCTAATCCGAAAAACGAACGAACCAGAAGTGCTATTTTTGTGGAAGAAGAGGGGGTTTCCATCCTTTTCGACACACCGCCGGAGTTGCGATTACAGCTTTGCAAAAACAGCATTAAAAAGATTGACGCCGTCGTTTGGACGCATATGCACGCGGATCATACAGCGGGCATTGATGACCTGCGTTCATTTACTTATGTGGATTATTTGAACTCAAAGACAGATACACGGACTTTGCCGGCGTATATCCATGCGGCGGACAAAGATGAATTCCTGCGCCGTTTTAGCCAATACACAAAGGCTTTCACTTACTTAAATCAGAAAAATCCGCCGTTAGAGCTTCATCTGGTCCAACCGGACGAACCTTTTTTCATTCAAGGCGTGGAAGTCCTTCCGATGCAACAAGACCACGGGTTTGGTGACTCTTTGGGCTTTAAGGTCGCCGGAAAGCTTTCGTACAACACGGATTTGTGTGCCTTTTATGACGAGAAAGCCCTTGAAAAGCTGAAAGGCATAAAGGTATGGATACTCGATTGCATTTCATACCGGGAAAATCAAAAGCACCTTTATTATGAAAAAATGCTGGAATGGGTTTCTGTTGTAAGGCCGGAGAGGACAATTTTGACGCATATGGGCTCGCATATGGACTACGAAACCTTGAAAAACAAGCTACCAGAGGGCATAGAGCCAGCCTACGACGGCATGATTATCGAAATTTAAAACTAAAACGACGCACAGGCGGACGAGAACTTCGGACAATTTGCCGTTGTCCGGGCGGGATTTTGTTTTAAAGACGCTAACGACAACGCGGATTTTTAAATAACATATTGAAAGATATATAAAAATGAATCATTTGGACGCCCTTGCCTTAAAAACACCTCTCACTATACATAATATAAATTATGCGACAATTATATGAGAGAAAGATGGACGTATTCCCTTTTATTTCAATAACTTATAAAGCCTGTGGATAACTTTGTGGAAAAGATTTTATAAACTGTGGATTTTAATCCGCTCACCAACGCACAGCTCTGTCGTCGTCCTGACGGACAAAATCACTCACAGTCGAATAAATTAAAGCCCAGCGGCTCGATTATTTCTTAAAAACGCCCGTCACATACGCATAAGAAGAAAACTTTTCGGTTTTTGGTTGATTCTCGTTGACAAAAGCAAAATATCCCCCTAACCTTTCAATTAAGGCAAGCGATTCTTGCCCCGAGGTTAGAACCCTCCTACAAAGAGCGTTGTAAGAGCGAATACTTACGGCCTTCCCATGTCGTTGACTGGAGGGCGGTAAAATAAGCCAAAAGGTCAATATATCGCACTATCTTCTCTTTGTGATAGGTTCTAACTTCCAGTCGCCCTTCATCAAGGCTGACATGAGAGGATAGAAAATGCAAATGTTTCAAAAAGGTCGTTCAATGATTGAAATGCTGGGGGTTTTGGCGATTATCGGCGTATTGTCTATTGGTGGCCTTTTGGGTTACCGTCGCGCGGTGAATAACCACCAAGCGAATGTCATTTTAGATGATGTCAACCGATTCGCTTTTGTGATATTAGAACGAAGCGGACTCGCATTGGGTGAGGTTATCCCAAAGGGTGACTTTGTCGAAAGTGGTATCTATAACCTACGGGGTTATCAAAGCGAAGAAGCCCAAGGCTTTTCCATTACTGTTCAAAATGTTCCGCACGGTGTATGTGAAGCCCTTTTACCCAAGGCCGCGGTTGAATACAAAGTCGGTGTTGTCACCGCGGGTGGTAGTGTTGACAATG
>Ga0310690_10001506_pt1 | contig 41179 bp, 61 predicted proteins | sample AusTroGonzalo_MG_2_FD_207661 | JGI IMG/M metagenome (GOLD analysis project Ga0310690, IMG submission 207661) | Bovine rumen microbial communities from tropical cattle in Woodstock, Queensland, Australia - Gonzalo_04 (v2) (version 2) | ecosystem: Host-associated > Mammals > Digestive system >... | reverse complement strand
GAATCAGGATTATTGGAATATAGACCAGGTATATACTGCTTTATGGTTTGATATTCCTGAAGATATACTCTTTGAATGGAAAGAATACTCTTTAGATTACTATACAAGAGAAGTTAAAAAGAAAAAAACAGATCCATTTATAAATTTAAAGAACTTTTACTTTATGAAAAAAGGAGAATGTCAGAAATCCGAACAACTAAAGATTGAAAAGAAATCAATCTAAAAGATATGACAGAGGAACACATAATAAACTGTATCAAGAAAATCAAAAGAGATGGTTTGATAGTAAAAGAAATTTATTGTTGATGATACGATTGAGTGGGTTGAGATGTAGAAATTTATAGAGATGAAGAGGTAGAAAGAGAACGACTTATAAAATTTTATGAGGAGTTATTGAGAAGAAAATGATTAAACTTTTAAATTGTAAAAATACAGATGGGAGAAATACGAATCCAAAAAATAGACGGTCAAGAGTTCGTACCGTATAAGGACTACCTCAGGTTAAAAGATACAGCACACGAAGAATTATCTTACTTGAAAGAAGTCGCCGAAACTGTAAAGGAATTAGAACAGGAGAACAAAAAACTCAAATCAGACTTAGAACAGTTTAGTGAAGCATATAAGAGATACCGAGATTACGAGAAAGAAGAACTTGCTGAGAGTTGCTATGATTTAGAAAGAGAGAATAAAAAGCTGAAAGAGAGAATCAAAGAGCTTGAATATCTTTGAGATATAAACGAGGAACTTATGCAAGAAAACAAACAACTAAAAGCAAGGCTTGAAGAATATGAAAATTTACCGTTTTAAATAGTAACCAATAAAGATGGAGAAACTTATAGAGTTATTAAATGAATATAATATAGAATTGCATTGAGTTGATAGAACTTATAAAGACGGTTTTGATTTATGATACGAGCAAGAGTATATGAGAGATTTCAGAGTTGCTTACTTAATAAGTAAATCATTCTGATTTATAGAACGGTTAGTTCAGAATGATAAGATAAACTTTGAAAAAGCAGATGCTGATATATCAAAAGATATAGTTTTATGAAGAGAGCCTGACTTTTATGACTTTATGGTATACAGAAGATTTCTTGATGAAGAAAAAGTTTTAATGCTCCTTGCTATATCAGATACGCCTATCGAAGATTTAATTAGTTATTTAAAATAAAATGAGGAGCTGATATTTTGACAAGAAGATAAGGAGTGAGAGAATAAAAACAAAGATAAAACTGATTAACCGAAGACAGAAAGTCTATGAATATAGATATTTATTAGATTGGAAGAACTGATACCGAATATTAACAGATCGCAAAGAGAAAACTCTCTATTTATCAAAAAGAGATTTCCACTAATCAGACTTTTATATTTTATTATTTTACAAATGCGACTATTCACATATAAAACAGATGAGTGATACAACTCAATCCTAATAAAGAAAAACAATTTAGATGATGCATACTATGAATTTATAACCAACGTTACAGATTCATGCTACATCGTCTCAGTTATTAGTTGATATATAGACTAATCAGACTTTTACTTTCTTTTTTAAAAGATGAATAAAGAACTCATAGAAACTTTAGTTGTCTTAGGTGCAACAATCATTGTATTTTTACGAGCTTATTTCTGTCAGTAATGCTTAAACCTCTCAAAGAAATCAAAAATAAAGACAAAATCCTCTTTCATTGCACAATAAAGCAACCTTTCATTAAAGGAATGCGGTACTGATACATTGAAGGAGAATTAGTCACTAAAACTTCAACAAAACAAGGCTGTCTTATCTCTCTTGATAGGTACTGTAAAGAGAAAATAAAGATAGCAAGAGGAGAGATAGACCTTGAAGAACAAAACCTAAAAAGATTATTTAAACTAAAATATAATGCAAAAACTCACAAGATCTAAAGCAATAAAAAAACTAGATGCCGTCTTCAGTGAATACATAAGGCTAAGAGATTCAGATGAAAATGGTATCGTTACTTGTCCTTTATGCTGAACAAGGATAAAGCGAAAGAATGCCCAAAATATGCACTTTATCACAAGAGGCTGTTACTTGTACCGTTACGATGAAATCAATTGTCATGCAGGATGTATGAGATGTAATGTATTCTTAAACGGGAATTACATAGTCTATACAAGGCGAATGCAGAAAACTTTCGGAATCGAGAAAGTCGATGAAATGATAAAGAATAAAGCAACGGTATTTAAAATAAGTACTCCAAAACTTTTGGAAATGATAGACGAATATGGAGAAAAAGTGGACAAGCTAAAATCTCTTTACATTAAGGAGTAAAAAGCTATAAGATTGGTACTCTATACAATAGAGTAAAACGTTTTGAAGGAGTGGGCTTTCCTAAACTAAACAACCACTCCTTTTTTAGTATCTGAAAAAATATAAAAATTTACTATTTTTAATGAAAAAAAGTAAAAAAAGATTTGCAATTAGAAAAAAAATCACTATACTATAGATGTAATTGAATTAGGAAAGCAATTACAAACGTTTTATTCTCTAATGTATAGGAAAATGTTCTATGAAAAATTTATGCAAATTGCTACTAAAGAAGAAATTAAAGAAGTAGTAAACGATTACTTAAAATTGTATCCTGTATTTGATAAGGATCAAATCACAATCGAACAATATATAAGTAATCTTTACGAGGCAAGATTAAACGAGGAGTGCTAAGCTCCTCTCCTTTATTTCTTAATTGGTATAGCAATGAATGAAAAATATGAATGGTATGATAAAGAATATTATGAAGAAAAAGTTTATGAAATGGAATTAGAAGAATATTTAATGGATAAATCTGAAGCAAAACAAGAGTTATCATTTGAAGAACGAGAAGAAATTCAACGAGAAAATGAATAAAGTTGAAACATCACAAGCAAGATGAAAAAAGGCTTGTTCTTTTTACCACAACTAAAACAACTATGCTTGAAGTGAAAAAACAGATCGACCTTGCAAGAGAAAAGGGGGTCGATTATCATACTGTAAAGAACAATAAAAAGAAGTATATCCCTATTATGTTCAGAAATTCACAAACAAACTATAACTGAAAATGATATTCAATAAGATATATTGAAGTTGAAAAAGTTTTGGAGTATCTAAAAGATAATAAAATCATCTAAAAATTTACTTTTTCTATTGAAAAAAAGTAAAAAAGGAGTATAAGGAAGTTGTGGTTAGACTAAGAAAAGAGCTGATAATTTTATTGGCTTCTTTTTTAGTAAATGCTTTCAGAAAAACAGATAAACCAATTCATAGAGTTTTACCGTGGTTTATACGGTGATACAAGTAAAGCAACAGGGACAGGGAAACTCCCTGAAATAAATAAATCCGAAGAAGAAAACCATATAAAATTATGGAAAGAGTTTTTGACTTCTTTAATAGGGGTAAGGAAATCAAAAAAACCTTATACTCATAAAGGAGGAAGAACTGAAACAATGATTGACGCAGTTTTCAATAAACTGTGGTTTTGATACTGACCTGTCGTAAGATAGTCAGATTTTTTATTTCTTTAAAATAAGGAAATGCCAAAGCAAAAGTACAATCGAGAAGAAATAAAACAAGAGTTCTTTGATAGCGAATATACAGAGGTAAAGGGATTTTTGATAAACAAATGATATACTTATGATAAGATGTCAAGAATGAGAACAAAAGGGCGAACCAAAGAAAAAAAGGAACATAAAAAAAATATATTAAATAAAACACAAGAAGGAGAAATACAAGTCAAAATCGATTATGCAAAAAGGAGAGAACAAAAAGTTCAAGAAGCTATTGATTGGATAATAGACGATATTATTAAAAGAGTAAAGAATACAGAAAACCGAAAAGAAAGAGTAACCTACTTAGAGAAGTTAAAAGAAGATATTGGAGAAGGTAAGAAAATGATATTGGATGTTAACAATACAAGTCACGAAAGAACAGAAGAAGATAAAGCTATTTTAGATAAAATCAAAAAAGATTTATGACTAGACGGAGTGAAGTTTTCTGATTAGATTTCTTCCATTTCTGTAACTACTATTTCAGAGAGTACTATTCTTTTGATACTCCAAAAGCTCTTATGCAATATTACAGTGAACTGAATAAATGAAAAAATGTTTTCTTTGAATGATTTAGAGGTTGTGCAAAAACAACGATTGCTCAAATGTATGTAATACGAAATATCCTCTATAAAAAAAGAAGAAATATAATGCGATATTCTCAAACGATAGATAATGCACAAGAGAATCTGACTTATATAGCAAATAGTCTTATCAATGATGGATGAATAGGAGAAAGAATCTGTATGGATTATTGAAATCTCTATTATCCTGAAAATATCACAAGAAATGGACTAAAAAAGCAAAAAACATTATCAAAGTTTATCACTGAAAACAATGTATACATAAGAGCGATGTCTTTAGGTACTTCTCCAAGGTGAAAGAACTATACAGCACCAGACGGGAAATTCAGACCTGACTTGCTTATCTTTGATGATGTCGATACAATAGCAAGTACTCAAAGTAAAAAGATAATAGATAAGAATTACGAGTTCCTTTTAAATGAAGTTCTTTGAGGAGCTTCTTGAAGTCAAATAATCTTCTTAGGGAATACGATTTATGAAGATTGACTTGTTCCGAGATTTAGGGAACATGTAAAGAACTCTAAAGATTGGGAAGTAATAAGACTACCAATAAAGGTAAATAACGAGATAGTACGAGATAGATTTGTAGAAACAGACAAAGAGGCTGAAAGTCTGAATGCTTGAATAAGTGAAAGTAATAAAAAGTATGTATCCCTTGAAACAGAGAAAAGGAGATTGTGAACGATAAGTTATAATCAGAATTATCTTCTTTTACCTTATACAAGGGGCGAACATATCATAACAAGAGATATGATTCAATACTCAAACTACTCTTGACCGTTTGATAAAATCCAATTAGGAATCGATCCAGCAATTTCAGAAAAAGAGGGAAGTGATAGATTCTGAATCACTGTTTCTTGAAAAAGAGGAGATAAATGGTTTGTGTTGGAATCCATAGGACTTGAGAAAGAAGAGAAGAATCCAAAGAGGGCGAGCGAAGTCGTAAGACAATTATATTTAAAGTATAATGCAACAAGGGTAATTGTGGAAACAGTAGCTTTTCAATTGATAATGAAACAAATCTTTCAAGGGCTTTGACTTGCAACTGAAGGAGTAAAGACCACGAAAGACAAAACCACAAGGCTTTTGGAGAAACAGTTCCTTTTTGAAGAAAAGAACATCTTCTTTAATCCAACGAAAACAGAAAACCTTGTGAATGAATTGTTGGAGTTTCCTGATGGAGAACACGACGATTATATCGATTCTATGCTCTTTAGTTTGCACGAAAGAGAAAAAAAGTTCTTTATTTCATCTTTATAGCAATATGACGAAAATCAAAAACCGTTGTCAATTTGAGATGTTAAAACGAACAAAGCTTGAGGAGGTAATCCTTAACTTTATCCAGGAGGAAATGAAAAACGATGAAGACAAGGGGCTTGATAGAAATATTGCCGACTTCAACCTTGAAGAATTACGGTTCTATATTCAGAAAAGGAAGAAGGAATACGAAAAGAGTTGAAGAAAGAAGTTTGAACCATTTAATTAGTTTTTAATTTATAACCATTATAAAATGAGTGTAACAACAAAAGAAAAATCATTTTCATCTATTGATGAAAGAAGTTTTAACCTCAAAGAAACAAGAGAGATTGAAGAAAAAATCGACATCATAGAGAGATTGCAATTTTTAGCAAGTATCAGTAACAACTGTAAAAAAGTCTTTACGGAAGCATACCAACAAAACGAGCAAATCAAGAAAAATGTAGAATACTATAATTATCGAGTAGATATGATAAACGAGGCAATAGATGAATTAAAATTGGAGAGAAGTAAGCTTGAAAGAATAGAACTCCCTGAATGATTCCATATTGACGATAAAGAGATTTCAAACGCGTTTCCAAAGATAGAAATCAAATAGAAAAATAAGTCTGAGTTTATATTCAGGCTTTTTCTCTTTTTTAAAATTTGGAGAAACAAGGATTTCTGACTATAAAGAACAAGTTTTATATCATTTTTCGTAATGATGAATATTATTGAATCAATCAAAAGAGCATTTACTCCAAAAGTAGTAACAAAATCTTTCTTATGAAATTCACTTGGAGGAATTACAGGACTTTCTTTAAACAACAACACTTACTATGAACTCTATAAGATGAACGGAGATATTAGAGGTGCAATTCATCTTATAAGTGGAGCAGTAGCAAAAAACGGAATCTATTTACAAGATAACAAAAGACAAACCGTTGAAGATAATGTACTTACTGATGAAGTAGCTTATCTTTTCCAATCTCCAACTTTTGAGAAATTTAAACTCTCTCTTTTTAGGAACTATTTTGTTTCATGAGAGTTGTATATTGTACCCGTTCAGAATCTTCAAGGGGAAAATGTAAGACTTCAAGTTTTAGATAGTAGGAGTATCACAAAAACGATTGTAAACGGGAAGATTACCAATTTCAGATACAGCAACGGAACAGAATCAAAAGTATTCCAACCTGATGAGATTGCTTTCTTTAAATTTGAGGAAGATATAAGAGAATCAAATAACGGAATGAGTCTTTTAACGGGAGTTGTTTATGATGGGCTTTCTGACCTTGAAGCAATGAAAACTAATTACTCTTTTTATCAAAACAGTGCCATTCCTTCTGCTATTCTTCTTCTTGACGGTGACTTGTCTTATGAAGAACAGCAAAACGCAAAAGAAATCTTTGATGCACAATTTAAATGAAGTGAAAACCAACACAAGACTCTTTTAGCTTGAGGAATTAAAGATGTTAAAAATCTTTCAATCTCAAATAGAGATATGGAATTTATCAATCAAAGACATCTTACAACGGAAAAGATTTGTGCATTATTCAGAACACCTAAAGCATTATTAGGATATACTGACGGAGTAAACTATTCAACAGCAGAAAGCCAAACAAAAGATTTTGTTGAAGGAGCAGTTACAACATACACAAACGAATTGGAACATATTATGAATAAGTGTATTAGTATGTTCTTTCCAAAACTCTTTACGAATTATTGGATTAAGTGCGATTCAATGCAAGTACAGAAAAAGGAAGAAGAATTTGAATCACAAAGAAAGGATGTAATGAATGGAATAAGAACAATCAACGAAATCAGAATTGAAAGAGGGCTTGAACCTGTAACCGATGAAAACGCTGATAAATTGCTAATGAATAAGAATGTATCTTTACTTGAAGACATATCACTTGATCCTTCTTTAAATATTGAAGAATAAAATGAGTGTAGGAATAAATTATAGAAAGATTTTATCTTATGAAACATTGCTTAGTACCAGACTCCAAAAAATTTTTAAGAAGCAAGAAAAAGTCTTAATGGAGAATTTACCAGCATTGATAGAAAAACCTTTTAAAATAAATCAGAGCCTTTATAGATTGGAAACAATTTGAGGGAACTTATACAAAAAAGATAATAATTCTGACCCTTTACAGTATTTACGAGATGAAATGGGAGTAGGAGAGGAAATAGAAGCAACTCAAACCGTTATCGAGAAAGTAGGGGAGAAGTGATACAAAAGACAATGGGAAAGATTTAAAGAAGTTTTAATCAATGCAGGATTCGGCTTTTCAATTGCTGAAATTCAAAATTATTCTAAATTATTTGGAGAAACTAACCTTTCTGACTATAAAGGAGCTATAACAAGGACAACAAAAGAAAAAGTGTTAACAACGATTAAGGAGGGATTGGATAACAACCTCACTTATACGGAGTTATCAAAGGAAATCACCAAGGTGAGTTGAGAGTTGTTTTGAGCTAATAGAGCGAAGCTTATAGCAGTAACGGAATTATGAAAAGCTTATGAATATTGAGCACACTTGCCTATTCAGAAAATGAAAGATGCTTGATTTGTTATGATGAAGAAGTGGGAAACTTGCCACGATTCAAGAGTAAGACCAACTCATAGAGATGCAGAAGCAGAGGGGCGAGTAGAAGATGATTTCGTTTATTCTCATTGATATGCTTATGCTTGAAGTGAGCCAAGGTGTAGATGTACAATGTTTTATGAAAGAAAAGATTTATTACATTTAACAGAACTATAATGAGTATTAAACTTAAAAAGGATTCAGATTTCTTTCAGATGAAAGCGAAATCTGTAAGAGAAATTGAAAACTGAATCGAGATTGAATGATACGCAAGCACAAAAGACAAAGATAGAGGGAAGGATGTAGTAGAGCCTACAGCTTTCAAGAGTGCTATTGCTGGATATATGGAAAATCCTATTGTTCTTTTACAGCATAACCAAGACAAACCGATTGGAGTAGTAAAAGAAGCAACAATTGACGATAAAGGGTTATATATCAAAGCAAGTATTACAGAAGATACTGACGGAGTCTTTTCTAAACTCAAAAACGGAGTAATGAGAGCCTTTTCAATAGGATACAGGATCAAGGATTATGAAATCGTTGAAGAAAAAGATGCACAATGATTTACTGTAGACTATCACCAAACAATTAAAGACCTTGAACTTTATGAAATATCTTTAGTAAGTATTCCAATGAATCCTTACGCATTATCAAAGAGTATTGATGGATGTTTCGAGAAGGAAGAGGAAGTTTTAAATAATAATACCATTGAAATGGAAGAAAACAAAGTAGAAGAAACAGTTGAAACAGAAACAGTGGAAACTGTAGAAGAAGAAACTGTAGAAAATACGGAATCAAGCGAAGCCGTTTCTGAAGAATCAGAAGTAAAAGAAGCAAGTGAAGAAACAGTTGAAGAAGTATCTGAAAATTCAGTTGAAACTACTGAAAATGCTGAAGAAACTGCAGAATCAGAAAGCATTGAAACAAAATCAATTGAAGTAAACACAAAATCAAACCTTGAAATAGAGGTTAAAGCATTACAAGAAGAAATCAAAGGATTCCAAGTAATGAGAAAAGAACTTGATGAAACAAAAGAACTCTTGAAAGGAGCAATTGAAGTTATCGCAAGTCTAGAAATGAAATTGAAAAAAGTTGAAGTAAGTAATTATTCTTACGAGCAACCAATTCAAAAAAAGAGTGGGTATGCAAATATTGTAAGCCAACTTAAAAATTAGTTTTATATCTATTTATTTTAAACAATGGAAATTAAAGAATTACTTGTTAAAGCAAAAACTCTCGGAGAAGTTGCTGTAGACGAAAAAGAATTTGCTGAATATGAAGCAAAAGCAAATGAAGTTATGAATACAGGAGCTACTAATTTCGGAAAAGAAATTATTCCTACAAACGTTATGTTGGACGATATGTTGGATATGCTTCCTAATTATTCATCTTTAATCAATATCTTCCCAGGAAATCACGGAACAAATATGCCTGTATCTGCTAAAGTTCCTGTAATTGGAGAAGCTAATCTTTTCAAAGGAAATTCAGAATGGACTACAGGAGCTGGAAGTTTCATTACTCCTGCTAATAATGGACCTATGACTGATGAAGTAACTATCACTCAAGGACAATACATTTTGACTGTTTCACTTTCAAAAAGAGAATTAAATTATGGACCTGCACAACTTGAAGCTATCATTAAAGATAGAATCAATAGAGCAGCTGCAAGAACTATCGACGCTGTAATCCTTAACGGAGATGCAGAAACAGGAGCTACAGGAAACGTTAACTCAGACGATTCAGCTCCAACAAGTGGAATCTACTACTTACAAAATGATCACGGAATCAGAGAAATTGCTATCAACAATTCTCAAACTGTAGATTGTGGAACACTTGACGCTGGAGATTTCTTAACTGTTAAAGCACAATTAGGAGAAGGATATCAAGCAGATTTAACAAACCTTGTATATCTTACAAATGCTTCAACTTATAACAAAATGTTGGCACTTTCAGAAGTTATCACAATGGATAAATTCGGAGCAGATGCAACAATCGTTAAAGGAGCATTAGCTAAAGTATTCGGAACAGATATCGTAGTAGTAAGAGACTTCCCTAATACAGAAGCAGACGGAAAGGTTTCAGCTACTGCATCAAACAATACAAAAGGAGGATTTGCTTGTGTTTATAAACCAGCTGTACAATATGGATTTGGACAACCTCTTGAAATCGATGCTTACAAAGTTCCAGGAAAAGGAGTTGACCTTGTAGCTACATTTGAATTTGGATTTGCAATTGCAAACAATGTAGCAGGACTTGGAAAGACTGTAGCAATGGGAATCAATGTAACATTATAGTAAAATTCCTTAAAGGGAGGGGAAAGATAAACTCCCTTCCCTTATTTATTTATATAACAAAAGTAAAAAATGCTTTTAAGAAATGTAAGTGGAGCTACTCAAAGAGTAACGACTATTGAAGGTAAAAAAGACATTAAAGATCAAGAAGTCTTTAAAGTAACAGCAGAAAAAGGAGCAGAATTGAGAAGAAATTATAAAACTATTTTTGCTGAAGTAGAAGCAGAAGAAGTAGAAGTAGAAAAGAAACCTTTAAAATCTAAAAAATAGAACCAATGTATGCAAGTCTAACTTTATTTAAAAACTATCTTTGAATTGATGCAAGTGATACGTCAAGTGATGATATACTTACTTTTTATCTTAATAGTGCTAATGCAATTATTAACAAATATTGTGGAGTAAAATCTTTTGATAAAACACAATATGAAGAAGTAGTTTTTGTTAAAGATTGAAGCTTGTGAAACGTTGCTATTTACCTTAATAATAAACCTGTAATAAGTATCGATTCTATAGCTTGAAATACTTATACAGGAGTAAAAGGTACAGATTACCTTGTAATCAATGATAGAAAAGTAGTTTTAAATATCCCTACTGATTCAAAGCTTATTTATGGATATTTACCAATTGTCTATACGGCTTGATACGATAGAACAACTTGAAGTGATGAAATCCCAGCAGATCTACAACTTGCTGAAATGATGCTTGCTTGTGGAATCAAACAAAGTAAAGAAAGTCTTTGAGGAATCCAAAGTTATAAACTATGAGATGAAACAGTAACTTTCTGAAGTTGGGGAAATAATACTCCTGAAACTATCTATTCAAGAGTTAGTGCAATATTAGACAATTATAAAAACTTTAAATTAAACTATTAAGAAAATGCTATTTCATACGACCGCTACAAAATATTGATATACAAGAAATGCACAAACGAACATCAGTACTTATGGAAGTACTTGAACAAGTTTTAAATGTAATATTCAACCGTTGACTACTACGGAGATTACAGCTTTAGGACTTGAAGGATGAGCAATGTATAACAAATACAGAATCTATACAAGAGAATCACTAACGGTCTGAGAAAAGATTTCAGCTTTATGAGAAACTTTTATTATAGAAAGTGTGCAAGTATGGAACGGCTTAAGAGATAAATATTTTAAAATCATAGCTACTAAATCAAATGGGGTATAGATTTGTACGAAAAGGGCTTGATGAGATAGCAAAACTAAGCTCTCTCTCAAGTAAAAGTCTAAAGGAGGAAATCTTTGAGGAGATTGGAACAACTGTTCAGAATTATGCTAAAAGGAATGCTCCTTATGATACTTGAACCTTACAGAAAAGTATAAATCACTATTCAACCGAAAAAGCGGCTATTATCTGAAGTATGGTAAAGTATGCTTTAAGGAGAGAGTATGAAAACAATCTTCATCCTCAAACGAAGCATTATCTCAAAAGAGGATTTACCGAACACAAAGAGGAAATCCTAAAGAAAGTAAAAGCTATAATCAAAAATCATTTATAAATAATCTAAGCGATGACTACTACTTATTCATTTAAAGAGATTTGAGAAACTATCTATAATAAACTTTTAGAAATCAAAAGCACAAGAGTTTGAGAAGTCTATAATCACGATGTAAAGATTGAAAGCTGAATCTCTTTACCAGCAATTATCATAAATCCTTCTGATTGATGAATTGAATATTTAGATTCATGTAATTATGAAGAAAATATCAATTTCACGGTAAGAGTAATTGATAGAATCCAAGACGGAATAGCAACGGTGGAAGATAATATCAGAATCCTTGCTGATGAAGTACTTGGGAAATTAAAAGAGATGAATGATATTGTTTGGAGTAGTAGCAATTGAAGGACGGTAAAATTTACTATCGATTATCAATGGTGATTTACTGATACTCAAGAACCACTTAGAGCATTTATTGTCAATTTGCATTTTACCGCTATAACAAAATAACCAATGGTAAAGAAAGTAAAAATCTGTATGGAGTGCGGAGAAAAAGAAGAAACTCCTGTAGTAAAAACAAAAAGAAAAGAAAAATATTATTTCTTCCCTACTTATGGAATCGGAGTCTATGCAATGAATATGCAAGAGGCAAAGATTAAAGTAGAAGAATTAAGAAAAAAATTAAAGTAGTTTTATTTAATTAAATATATTCAAAAATGAGCGAAGCTTATATTGGTAGAAGGTCAGCAATTGGATTGGGAAAAGAAACAACACACGGAACAAAAGCCGCAGTTGAAGTATGGATTCCAAAAGAGAGTTGACTATTAAATCCTTCTTTTGAGGAGGCACAAGATACTTCAGGATATGGAGTTATCGATGAAGTATATGATAGTTTCACAACTAAAAATTCTTCATCTTGTAACCTATCAGGAATCGTAAGAGATAATTTTATTGGATACTTGCTTTTAGGAGCTATGGGAACTTATACACCTGTTAAATGTTTTACAGGAGCAAGTATTACAGGGACACCTAAAAGATGAGATGTTGTTACAGGAGGAATCTTAAAAAAGATTATAAAAATCTGAGATGTAAATTATTATTTCTTTTCTGGAACAGTATCAGAAGGAGAAATCGAAGGTACAGATTGGAGTGGAACTTTTACAGAAGTTTCAGGAGTAAACGGACACTTCTTTGAAAGATTAAACTCAAATAATCATCCTTCTTTCACGATGTATGATGATGATCCTATCGCTTGAAGTTATGCTCCTTATTGTATGGTAAATACCTTTGAAATCTCTTGCGAAGTTGCTGATTATGTTAAATTCTCTTGTGAAATGATGGGAAAACAAATGCAAGACAACGAAACGGCTGTAACTCCTGTATATACTGACGATAATGCTTTCACTGCTTCAATGGCATGAGTAAGATTCGCAGATACAGAAGACTTATTGAACAATGCAGGAACTCAATGTATGCAAAACTTCAGATTGACTATCAATAAAAATCTTACTGATGTTCAATGTTTCGGAAGTACTGACATTGATTCATTACATAACCAACAATTCACAATTGACGGAGATTTTGAGGCTTTATATACTTCAACGACTCTAAGAGATTATGTAATCAATTCTCAAAAGAAGGCTGTAAGATTTTCAGCAATCAATACGAATGTTGAACCATTGGATTGAGAAGGTGGAGAAGTTTATCCTTCAATTTATATCGACTGTATGAAAGTTGGATTGAATGAATGGACAAAAACAGATTCATTAAACGAAGTAATCAAACAAACAATGGGATTCAGTGGACAATATGATAATGCAACAGGAGCAACACTTGAAATCTTATTGATCAATGGAAATAGTACAGGATATTAAAAATCTTTCCCCTTATTGCTTTTAGTTGTTTTTGCGGTAAGGGGGAACTTTATAAAACAACTCTTTAATTTTTAACAGAAAGAGAAATGTTTGTAAAGAACATAACAGAAACTACTCAAAAAATAAGAATAGACTGAGTAGAAACAGAAATCGGAGCTTGAGAAGTTTTTCAAGTAACTGAAAGCAAAGCTGAAGAATTGGTAAGAAACTATCCTTCTATTATCGGTTATGCTGATGCTGAAGATGTTTCTTGAAGCTGAAATCTTTCAGACCTTGACGATGTAGATATTGTTAACCCTCAAGACAAACAAATTATGCAGTTCAACGGAACAAGTGAAAAGTGGGAGAATAAAGAAGTTACTGATATAAACGCTGATTATACTTTATCAGAATATAGTTTATGAAAATCCGTTTGACCTACAGATTATGGTCCAAGAAAAGGGGGAGTTGGTAATGAATGGGAAACTTTTCATATGTATCCAATGTTTAAAGGAGATACAATAAAAGTGTCTAATGGTATGGGTGTTCAAAATCAATGGAAAATAATGGTTATTTATGATACTAATAAAGACTTTGTTACTTCTTTTGCTTGAGCTTCAAAAACTTATACATTTGAAAACGATTGATATGTTACGTTCATAACTTATACAACATCATCTTCTACTCCTACTGTTCAGATTACAAGAGCTCACAAAATAGATTATTCTGTAAATCTTCAAGAGAATGCTCTAAATCAATCAGTAGAGAAAGATGTACTTGTAGATATCTCTTCATATTTGCAACCTAACAATTATCTTAAAAATGATAATACTCTTGTAAGTTTTAGTGGACGATATTCTTATAAAGATATTCCTCTCCAAAAAGGAGATATTTTACGAGCATCTCTATGAGCTTGACCTTCAGTAAGCTGAGCAACACAGGCTCTTATTGTAAGAAATGGTTCTACAGTTGTTAATATTTGAGCAGGTATGACTAGATTTTATGCAACAGAGGACTGTACTTATTCTTGTTGTTGGGATAATGTGAATGTAAAGACAGCTTATGTAAGAGTGTATAGACCACAAGCAACAACTATTTGAACACTTATTACAAATCTTGAGAATACAAAAGCAGATAAAGAAAGTATAACTCCTATCAAACGAGCTGCTATTGGAGATAGTATCACTGCTTGAAATGAGGGGAATACTTGAAACTCTTATTCAAGAACAGCGGCAAGACTTGTAGGAGAAAGAGTAAGTCTTCAAAATCTTTGATATTGGGGACATACAATGAAACAAAGTTTAGCAACAACAGCATATAATGCTATTAGTTCTTGAACAAATATTATCACGGTTAATTTTGGAAGTAATGATATCTTTGTTTTAGGAAGTAGTCAATGGTGAGATGTAGATGAAGTTATAGCAAAACCAAGAGCAGATTTAGCAGATAATGTTTCATCATTAGAATCTCTTAGACTCTTTATAGAGAAATGTAGAGAGAATAAACCAGAAGCAACAATCTATTATATCACGGCAATCAAGAGAGGTGCAGATGAAACTCATATGGCATTTAATGAAAAAGTAATCGCACTTTGTAATTATTATTCAATTCAAGTACTCGATGCTTACCACGAATGTTCAATAAGACAATCAGATACTATTTATAAAAGAGATGGCATTCATCCAAATGATAATTGATGTACTGTGTACGGTCGTTGGCTCGCTAATAAAATAAACTTCTTATAATCTTTAAATCTTCAAGAAGATGAATTTAAATCTTAAACAAAAAAGATGAAAACCATACTTGAACGGTTGAAGAAACCGACGACTATTTGTAGCCTTTTAGTGTTTGTCTTTTCTTTATGATGAATACGAGCGAAACTTAATGCAAGGATTGATACTTTGGAACAGTTTAATAAGCAAGTAGACATTATCCAGTTACAAACAACCTTAAAAGAGATACAAGTAGATTTAACACGGATAAAGTCCGAATTAACAAGGATTCAGAATTTTAAATCATAACCAATTTAAAATGATTGAAGTATTGATAGGAATAGGGCTTTCTGTAATAACACAGATAGCAAAAAAGAGCAAGATAGATGCAAAGATAATTATTCTTGTACTTTCTATCGTTGCAGGTGGTGTATATTACTTTTTCAAAACAAAGTATCCTGAATTATTGGAGGAGGTTTGGCAGTATACTTTATGAGTATATGGAATAAGTCAGATCGTGTATAATTACGGAATATCTTTCTTTGAAAAAGAGAAATAAAAATCTGAATGAAAAAAGAAACTCCGATTATTGAGAGGTCAGAGTTTCTTTTACTTTATTTACATTCCCATAAACTATAATAATCAATGGATTTTAATTTTCAAGATATTTTAATGATATTTCCAATATGGATTATAAGAAGTATTGTAATAACTCTTTTTGTGGTTTGGATTTGAACGGCTGTTTATTGACTTGTGAAATTCCATAACGGCAAAATAAAAGAGTTTACTTTCATTTGAATTAAATTCATAAAGAAATAATCAGGCTTTTACTCTTTTAAATAAAACAACATGGAAGAAAAAGAATTACAAGGAGGATGTCTTTGAGATTGACATACTGATAAAGACCGACTTCTTACAGGAGAAATGGTGGACAATTTACCAGAATTGGAGAAACAAGACCAAATCATCTTTGAATACGACCAAACAGGAACGGTTGACTGTACTATTTATTCTGCTCTTGGTGCTTTATCTGATTTATGGAATAGAGAAGTAACAGACGAGCAGATAGAAGAAACGGTTGAAGAATCTTTTAAAAGATGAAGAGTAAGAGGGAAAGGTTGGTATGTACAAAGTGCAGTTGACTTGGCTTGTGATATGCGAATGAAGTGGTATCCAAAAGAAAAGGTGGCTTATTATAGAGTAAACAATTACAACGATGAGGAAATTAAAAAAATCATCGAAAAGAACTACTCTTTATGTACTTGATACAATGGTAATTTATCTTTTCAGAAAGATAGGAGAGATAACGGAAGATTAGATAATTCTTCTTTTGGTGCTTCTACCTACGGTCACGCTGTTTGTCTTATCGGTAGAGAGTGAAAGAAATTTGTAAAAGATAATTACAAAGGAAGAAAAGAGAATGGATATTATACCAATATTTATGAAGTAGTTCCTGAAATCTCAGAATTAAGAAGATGAGATTGTTGGCAGTTTTTCTCTTATGTAATCGTAAAAGTAAAAGATGAATCAGAAAAAGACATTGAGAGATTGAACAAAATGAAGAATATGATTGATAGAATGATAGAATACACGGAGGAATCAATCAAAATGAATAGTGAAATGCGAGAGAGCACGAACGATAGAGTATATCAAGAGAGATTACATGCAACAAACGACCAATTAAGACTTATTCTAATTAGTCACAAGCAAAAGAAAGAAGACATCGAAAGAGAGCTTTCAAGATATTTTGATTAGAAAAAAGAGTAGAAGTCAGGCTTCTACTTTTTGTTTGTTTTTGTTTTTCTTTTTTATATAGTGTTTGTAATTTTATTTTTTATTCTTCAAAGATGGATAATTTCAAAAAACGACGGAATGAAAGAGGACGATTTACAAAATTTTTGATTATTTGTTTTGTTTTGGTTCTTATAAAACTTTCTATTGTTTGAGTACCAGAAAGACAAATAGAAAAGAAACAAGTAGAAAAGAAAGAGAAAATTACAAAGACCGTTATTATAAGTGGGGATGAAGTAACATTAAACCTTATTGAATTTGAAGATAAAATTATTGAATCTCTTAAAAAGGCTATTGAATGATACGGTAATTGAAAGGTTGCTGAATGTATTGATTGATGTAAATATTGAGAAATAAAGGTCGATGTATCACACGAACCAAAGAAACATAAACATTTACAAGGATCATATGCTGTATTAAATAATGAGGTTTGTAGAGATGTTTATCATTATATTTGATGTAAATATAACTTTATCTTATATTGATATAGTGGAGATGTAATTCAAAATTATCATTGCTGAGATATTAAGAAGTGTAATAAAAAAGAGTAGAAGTCAGACTTCTACTTTTTCTTTTTAGTTTTTATTTACATCTATCAAATTCGTCAAGTTTTTCTCTAAATTTATTTGCGTCTTCAATAAACTTTTTTTCTAATTCATCATAATATTTTCCGTCAATCTCTTTTATTTCTTCTTTTCATAAAGTCCTATTCGCTTTGTTAATTTCTGCTCGTCTATCATATAAATCTACTATAAGCATTCTTGCTGGTTTAGAATATTGTTCTTTTGTAAGAAGTATAATCATTTTGTCAATCGTTGCTTGTGATTGTTCCAAATACTTATCAACATCTTGTGCTGTTTCAAGAACATCACAAGTTAAATCAAAAGTCAATTCTTCTACGATTTTATTATGAATTTCTTGCATTTTTTCATCTTCATAAGATGGTTGACAACCGGCAATAACAAAAACGCAAGGCAATAATAACAATAAAAGTTTTTTCATCATATATCATAAAAAGAATAAAAATTTATTTACCTTTATTCAAAAGAGAAAAAAATTCAAGAAAAAATCATTGTTTTAAAATTTGGAGAAAGTCCATTATTGGATTATATATAGAGTACTTTTATATTATAAAACAACTAAAAAATGGAAAACATTACTTTAAGTAACTGAAAAGTGGTAGAATTTAAAAACTCTTGGACAAGAAAAATGGATAGAGAGTATTCATCTATTCTTTACAAGGATGTTAAACGAGCTGATGAAAACAGTAAAACACAACTTAATCTTGATAGTGTTCAAAATTCAGAAGAATTTATAATTAAGTGTTTAACAAATCTTACCCAAAAAGATATTGATGATATGGAAACTAAAGACTATTCAGAAGTACAAAAGAAAGTACAAGAAGTCTTTAAAGAAGTAAAGTATGGGAGTAAATAAAGAAGAGGTTATAAAAAAGTATTGTAAAGCTTTAAGAAGTGGTTGAACGATAACGAAAGAGCATAGAGATTTTATACTGATAAAAGAGTTGTATCATTGTTCACCAACCGAGCTGGATAATGTAGAAGAAAACATCTTAGACTTACATTATGAAATGTTAATGAAAGAAAGAGAACGGCAACACATCGAAATGGAAAGAGAGAAACAAAGACAAAATCAAAAACGTTTACATAAGTAAAACAAAAGCAAATGGCAAGCAGTGACATGAAATTAGACTTGATTATCTCCGCACAAGACTTAGCAAGTAAAGAGATTGAAGGTATAAGAAGAAAACTTGATGATTTAACGAAAAGTACATCTGAAACTTGAAAAAATAGTGACGGTGTTTTTTCTAAAATGAAATTAGGTTGGGCGGCTGTTTGAACTGCTATTGTTTATGCTGGATCAAAACTTATCGATTTTTGAGAGGAGGCTGTAAATGTTGCTAATTCTTATGAAAGTGCTTTTGCTTGAGTTAAAAAAACTGTAGACGGTACTACTTCTGATTTTGTAAAACTCGACAATACTCTAAAGAAAATGAGTAAAACCATTCCTTCAACTTATGAAGAATTGGCTTGAATCATGGAACTTGGAGGACAATTGGGGGTATGAATTAACGACCTTGAGAAGTTTACTACTACTATTGCAGAACTTGGAACAGCAACAAATCTTACGAATGAAGATGCGGCACAAATGTTGGCACAATTTGCGAACATTACATGAATGGATTTAAGCAATATTGATAGACTAGGTGCAACTATTGTTGACTTGTGAAATAATTTTGCAACAACAGAAGCTGATATTGTAAATTTTGCAAGTAGAATAGCAGGTGCTGGAAATATTGCTTGACTTTCTGAAAGTCAGATTATGGGAATTGCAACAGCTTTTAGTTCTGTAGGAATTGAAGCTGAAGCTTGAGGAACCGCAGTTCAGAAAGTTTTACTTCAAATGAATAACGCCGCAACTCTTTGAGGAGATTCATTGATTGAATACTCAAAAGCAATTGGAGTAACTACAGAAGAATTTAAAGAATTACGAAATACACATCCAGAAGAAGTATTCCAAAGATTTTTGACTTCTTTAAACGATGCTTGAAGTGGTGCAAGTAAAATACTCCAAGATCTCGAGTTAAAAGATGAAAGACTTACAAGGGCTTTCTTATCTCTTTGACAAAACTCTGAAATTCTTACAGATGCAATTAGCAGAGGTAACGATGCTTGGAATGAAAATATCGCTCTTGTAAATGAGGCAAATCAAAGATACACAACAACAGAAAGTCAATTGATAATGCTCCAAAATGAAAGGGCAAATGCAATGGAAGCAATTTGAGAAAAGTTGCAAGGTGTAGAGTTGACTTGGGAAAGAATTAAGACGGCTGTAGTTGAAACAACGGCTGAGCTTATGGGTGCTAATCTTAGTGATGATAATTATGTAGTAGCTCTTGAAGGACAAGTGAAAACTTGCGAAGATAGAATGAAAATACTTCTTGAAGAATTAAAAGAAGGTAAAATTACAACGGAAGAATACGGAAGACTTTATGCGTCTTTAGTATGAAAAATTGATGATTATAATGTAGCTATTGACGAACAAACAGCGGCACAAAAAGAACTTGAACAACAAATAGAAAACACAAACAACTTCTTGAATCATTACATAAGCGAATATCAAAAAGCAATTGAAACAGAATGAGAAGGAAGTGAAAGTGTAGAACACCGAGCTTGACAAATAGAAAAAGCAAGAGGTAGATTAGAACAACTAACAAATAAACTTAATACTTTTACAGGAGTAAGTGCAGAAAATGCTATTGAATTAGAAAAAAATTCTGAGCTTGTATGGAATCTTGAAGTGGCTGAAAGCGAACTTTTAGCGGCACAAGATGCTTTAAACAAAGCACAATATGATTCTTCTGTAAGTCAAAAACAAATGGACGCATTGAAGAAAAAAGCAGAAGAAGCAAGAGTAAAAGTATTAAACTTAAGAAATGAATTAGCACAGACGGTATGAAAAGCTTTAGGAGAATTTACTAATAAATTAAGCAATTCTACTAATCCTATGATTGCTAAATTATGAAATTGACTTCAAAGTGTATGAGATAAATTAAAGTCTTTCTATAAACCTATGGAAAAAGCAACGGAGGTTATAGAAGAAACTTGAGAATCGGCTGAAGAAACTTGAGAAACTATTGTTGACACAAACACAATAATTTGAGCTTCTTATGCTTGAACTGCTAAAAAGATTTCAGAAGCTGAAAAGGAGATAGAGAAAGCAGATAAAGAACACGAGAAAATTATACAAGAGCTTATTGATTCATATAAGAAACTTGACGAACAAGACGCACAAAGTACTTTTAAAAAGATTTCAGAAGAAACAGACAACGCTTTTAAAAAAGCTACTTCTCTTGCTGGAGAGATAGAGAACCTAAACAATAAACTAGCCGACTTGTGAAATAAAAAAGATGATGATATAGCTGATGCTTTTCTTGACGCAGAAGAAAAAGCAAAATCATTGGAAAAAGAGTATAGCAATATCAAATATCTTGCTGAATGAATGAGTAAATCTCTCTTAGAAGACCTTTCTTGAGAATACGGTTGAATAGATGTCGATAAAATCAAAGAGTATATTGTGGCAAAAGAAACTATGGCTTCTGCATTTGCACAAGGTACAGAAGAAGAAAAGAAAAGTTTACAAGCTCTTATTGATTGAAGAAGGGAATACAACGAACTTAATAAAGTCGAACAAATTCTTTTTACTTACAATGCAGAAAAAGAAGAACTTGAAAAGCAAAGACAAGAGAAAATGGAAGCTTTTCAGGAGGAACAAGAAAACGTTCAAAGACTTGCTAAAGAGAAGATGAAATACGAACAAGAATATTTTGATAAATTGAATTATGATTATGTAAAAGAGAGAGAGATGTATGATTCATTGATTCAAAAAGCAAGAGAATTGGCGGCGGCTAGGGCAAGTGCTTGAATGGGTGTTTCATGAGCAAGAGCAGAATGAGGACCTGTTTCAGCTTGAAATACTTACCTTGTTTGAGAGAGAGGACCGGAATTGTTTGTTCCAAAAACAAGTGGGGAAATCGTACCGAATGAAGACTTAAACAAATGAAGTTGAGATATAAACATAACAATTAGTGGAACACAAGTAAATAATCAATCTGACATAGATTCGCTTGTAGATACTCTTATAAGAAGAATCAAATTAGAAAGAAACTTTTGAATTGCTTAACCAAAATAAAAAATGGATAGAATACTTTTAAATCAATGAGCATTATGAGGAGATGCTTATTCATCAATTGGAGGATGAGGAGGCGGAGAAATTATTGGAGATAATGGATTCGCTTTTGATTGATTCTCTTTGCATAGGGCAGACGGAACAATAAGGGTCAAGGCTTGTGATTATGATGATATTTGAGCTATGGATTTCAACACGTTCAAGAATCCAGATAATGATTGAGGCGGTGTTTTGAGTAAATACTACAGGACAAAGACTATCAATATCACGCTTTCTATTACTAAAGAAACAGAAGAAGAACTTGACGAGCTTATCGATGAATTGAAGTATAGGACCTCAAAAACTGAATGATATTTAGATATTTTCGTATGAGCTTTTCGGAGAAGGCGAACAGCTACGTTAACAAGCTTAAAATTCAATAGAAAATATTACAATATTACACGGTGCGGAGAAGTTCAACTTAGTTTCCAATGTACCAATCCACACGGACGAGGAAAAGAAATTAAAAGTCTGACTTTTCAATCTCTTTGAAGTGATTACACGGAAGAAATCCTTTACAATGGAAGTGCGAGAAGTGATTTCAAAATGACCTTTATTGTAAATACTGCAAGTGCAACAAAATTGACGGTAAAGGTTAACGGATACAAGCAAGAAATCACAACTAATATTTCCGATGGTGATATCATCACTTACGACGGAGAAGAAAAAGAAATCAAAGTAAACGGAGTAAATCAAAGATATAGTTGACCGTTTGAGCAATTAAAGAGAGGAATGAATAATATCAGAATACAGTTTGAGTGAACGATCAATTATGATTTATCAGTTATTTATAAAGAGAAATATCTATAATGAAAAAGTTTGATATAAAAATTTATGATAGACTGAAAGAATACAAGTTAACCATAAATCCTAATAAGATTATGAATGCTGTTTCTTTCAGTTCCAACCTTGACGGCTGACAATGAGAACTAAATCTGAATCTTACAACAGAAGTAAATATTGATTGTGGGGATATTATCGAGGTGTATTGCTATGATGATTTCAATAAAGACGGTATGCTTTTATATTGTGGTTTTGTATCTGAAGTAAATAATATTTATTCATCTTCAAAGACTTATAACAATGTAAAATGTTTATGAATTGGATCTTTGCTTTGAACATCCTACTATACAACCACTTGAACGGTATCTAAAACCATTGAAGGACATATCACCGACCTTGTAACAGATTATAACACGATTTATTGAACAACCATTTTCAGTGTCTGAACGATCGAGGATGAAAGTACTGTTGCTTTGGATTTCTCCGAAGAATGAACCTTTTTGGAGAAATTGAATGTAATCACAAAAAGTGGAGAAAACTACTTTTACATCAACCAAAACGGAGAAATAAACATCCTCAAAAGACCACAAGAAGCAACACATCTTTTGACTTATAAAAAGAATGTAGAAGAATTAAAACTTTCTTACAATATCGAATCAATAGTCAATCAATATAGAGTAACTGCTTATTGTGGTGGTGACGGTTGAACTTATACGAATGTTTATTCAGATAATAATTCAATATCACAATACGGAGTAAAAAGTGCTTATAAATACACTAAAGATTATTATTACAGGACTTGAGTTGATAATCGGGCAAATAGTCTACTTCAAGAAAATTCCACGCCTAAAAATAATACTCAAGTAATTGTGAACTCTGTTTATAACATCCTTTCAATTACTCCGTGACAATCAATAGCAGTAATGAATATTGATAGGAATATTGATAATCTCCAAATCAAAAAAATAACTTTTACATCTGAAAAACTTACTTTGATTTTGGAGGAAACGGAAAAATTCTCCGACTATTTACAATTTAATAAAGATAGAAATGATTAAGTACAACAACACAAACAATGCAAGTACTACTTTAACGGCTTGAATAAGTGCAAGTAGCACAACCCTAATTGTTGAAAATGGTGACATTTTGCCAACTGCTCCTTTTCTTCTTACTCTTGAACATTTTGATAATGAAAAAGTAACAGTAAGGGAAATCGTGAAATGTATAGCAAAAGTAGGGACAATTTTAACAATTCAAAGAGGGGCTTGAACTTGTGTTCAAGATGATTCAGCAAGTACCAAAGAACAAGGAAATTCTGCACACTCTTTTTCTGTTGGAGATTGTGCAAGTATTTATTGGACTTCAGAACAGGTTCAAGATATTCAAAACGAAATCGAAAAGAAACTTAATATTGACGACTTTCAGGCTTGAACTTATGTTTATGGTGCTACTTCTACTTGAACAGATGCTTATTCAATCACAATTCCTTGAACTCTTACAAGTTATGCAGTGGGGCAGGTTTTCAGATTTATGGCAGATGTAGATAACGAGTGAAACGCTACTCTTAATATTAACGGGCTTTGAGCTGTAGAAATTAGAAAAAACCACGATAAAATCCTTGATAATGGTGATATTGAAGCTGGTCAAATAGTAGAGGTTGCTTATGATTGAACTTATTTTCAAATGGATTCTCAAGTTGCTACAGTGGTCGATGTTGCTAGTTTATGAAATACACAATATAAAACTTGAGTTGCTGGAGAAGATTTAGAGGTTTGAGATTTATGTTGTTTAGTAGATTTTGAGAATGATTATTTTGAAATGAAACTTTTCTGAACAACAGAAAGTAGTGTAGAATATGAAGTAATAGGAAATGGTTGAAATGATAATTCTATTACTCTTTGGCTTTGAAGAAGAGGAAATTCATCTTGAGAAGATTTAGTAGTAGAATTATTGGACGGTGAAACGGTTATAGCAAGTAGTCAAATCACAAGGTCTTGATTAACAGAAGATACAACCGTTGAAACGGTTTGTAGTTGGTGAGAAAATATAGAAACAGAAAAAGGAAAGAGTTATACTTTGAGATTAAGAACTTATGATAATTCTGTAGATGTTGATAAAGGATTTTATTATAACAATAATAATCAAAATATTTGCGATTGGTTTACTTCTACCGGTAGATATGGTGTAGTTAGAGATTTAGTTGAATGAGACAACAGTTATTCAGGGGAGGTTTATTTATACTGTTGATACAATAACTCCCAAAGTTATAGCAATTGATGAAAAGTAACTTTAATATGAACAAATAATGTTGTTGAATATTCGTGGAGTGGTGATAAACGAGGTGCTGGGGCTGTCACACGTAAAATAAATGATTGAAATAGTGAAACTGTTTGAAGTGGTAACGAATGGGTTTATATCAGAATACCAGACGATAATTACACAAAAATAACTTTTGCAAAAAATAATATATATTGATGAGGTGCGCAACTGAGTAGAGCGTCAAGAAAACCAAATAATACAACTACATTGAATATAAAAGCAAATAATTTAAATTCAGAATTATTGTTCAAATGAAGTTGACACTCTTTATTTGTAAATACAACTACTGTTGGCAAATGAGAAACAACAATATGAGAATGCTGATGAATTAGTAATATTTTTGTTTGACAAAATTATGCATACAAATACACATCAGATAAAGCATTATGATATTTTGAAAATAAGAAATTAAAATATAAACCGAAATATTATCAACCATTACCAACACAGAATACTGATTTTTATCTTTGAAAAGATGCTATTATGGTATGCCAATTCTCACATACTATAAGTGCAAGAAGTTCGGCAACATTTAAAATAAAACAAGATTGAAGCGATTACAGAATTTGGAGTTGGTGAGGTTGAAGTTCTTGAAACTATTCAAATGAAATTTTCTTAAATCAAACTATGGAATATCGTCTCATATGATGACATACATATCAAATAGATTTTAATCCTTCAGCAATTAAAGAATTTTATCTTGTAGACTAAAAAAGAGGAGCAATCCTCTTTTTTAGTACGTACTATCTATTCATTTCAAGCATTTCCAGTTCTTTTATATCAATTTCACTAACTCATAAAACAGTTAATTATAACGTAAAAACGCTAATTTGTCAAATTTTAGGGTATTTTTTTGATAACTTTCATATATCATATTTTTTAAAAGTCAAGTATAATTTTAACAGCAAATGTTTATAACCGTTCTTGTGGTTAGACTTATAAGTAGAATCTTTTTAATACTTATATTTTTTACCAATGATAGAAAAATTTATCAATCGACTTACTATAAATAGAAATAGTCCAAAGAATACTACAGACAATTATAAAAGAGTTTTAGAAAAGTTTGACGATTTTCTCGTTAGCAGTTCCTTTTGAGAGGTTACCTTGAAGAATCCCGAAACGGTCAAGATGTATTTTATCGATCAATGGATAGCAATTCAAAGAGAAAAGAAATCAATAAAAACATGTAACTTGTATATTGGAGCAATAAGAAGTTTTTTTAGATTTTGCTTGTATATGGAATTACCAGTTCTAAACTACAAATGAATCAATTTTAGCAAAGAGCCGCAAAGGAACATAGAATATCTTAGTGATGAAAATATAGAGAGTATCTTTGAGTGAATAAAAAATAGACGCGTAAAAAATAAAAATCAGGAGTTAATCAAGATAAGAGATTTATGTATCGTTAAATTATTATTTTATACAGGTCTTAGAGTTTCGGAGCTTTTGAACTTAAAAAAAGAGGATTTAAAAGACGATATGATCCAAATCATAGGGAAAGGATGAATCCATAGAGTAACGTTTCTTAAGAGATGAACAGAAGAAAGAAAACTTATAGAGTATTACTTGCGATTAAGGAACGACGACTACGAGCAGTTATTTATAAATCATAGTCACAACGAGCCGTGAAAACTCTCAAGGAATGCAGTTGAAAGCATGGTAAAGAAAGAATGAGCAAAGATAGGAATAAAGGTTCGACCTCATATTTTTAGACACTCTTTCGCTACAAAACTAATCAGAAAAAAAGCTTCAATTTTTCATGTCCAGAAGCTATTGTGACACAAAAACATTCAAACAACTCAAAACTACTTATGATGTCTGGACAAAGAGCTTGAAGAAGTGCAGGAATTAGTGAAAGAAAAATTATAAAAAAATTACACTGTCATAACACTGTCTTTACACTGTTTGAACAGTGTCTTAACATTGTCTTAACATTGTCTTATCACTGTTCGAACATTGTTTGAACACTGTCATAACACTGTCTTTACACTGTTCGGACACTGTTTGAACACTGTTCGGACACTGTAATTCAATAGATAAGAACTAGTAAAACTCAGAAAAATGTAAAAAATGCACCTTATTGATATATATATATAGTATATATATATTAGTATATTAAGTAATAAATAAACATATATACATAATAAATAATCATCATATATTTTCTTTTTGGTACTTTTTCTTTTAAAAAAATTTTTCTGATTCTTAAACAAAAAAATAGTGATCAAAAAAAAGATAGGGTAGTGGTAGGAGGGAAATTTTTATGGAAATAGATAGGGTAGTAATAAACCAGTCAAGGACTACTCTTTCTTTATTTCTTTAAATACGCAGTATTTGAAACAATAGGTAATACCTGTTATTACTTAATTTTGATATTTTTTTGAAAAAAAATTTATAAAATTTATCAACTTTTTGTCAAGTTTTCAGAATTTTAATAGTTCTGAACTAATGAAAAAAAAGTGAAGATTTTCTTGCAATTTATTTTTTTTAGACTATAATATAGTTGTTATTGAAAGTGAATAGATTTTTCGTCTAGGTTTGCATAAGATACATAAGTAAATCCAAACGATACATCAAAAGCTTTCGGTAATATATCGAAGGCTTTTTTCTTAGTCTAACCAAAGATTCTACAAGAAAGAAGTTAAAGATATTGGAGTGATAACCATGTCTTATAGCTTGTTTATATAAGGTGGTGGGAAAATTATCACTCCTCCTACTACCCTATATAAGCAGGCTTTTTGTTTATGTAGGTAGAAATCTTTTATTTTCTAACCTATAAGGAAATGTATGAAATTTTCGACAAGGGGAACTGAAGGAACTTCATTTGATACAAAGACGGTGAATGTTTCGAGTTCGTAAAAGAAGGGGGGAGGATTTACTTGGCAGAGTTAAAATTTGATCGGTGACTCTGTGCTATGGGGAATCCTCTCGTCTACTGAAAAGACTTTATCTATTGAACCAATTAGATGAAAAGAGAGACTTATGACATTTTAGTTTCTCAGTTCGATTCTGACCCTGTAAAGTGATATGAAGTTTTTAAGGCTTTATTGCTTGAAATGGTAAACGAATCAGAACAAAGGAGTGAAAGAAGAAAGAACGCTCCAAAGAAACAAGGTTCTACCAAAAAGAAATCTGAAACTTCTGAAACTACCACACACACCACACACACCACACACACAACAGAAGTTAAAGAGAAAACAGAGTTTGAGAAAACGCTTGATGAGTTCATAAAGATGAGGAAAGCAATAAAGAAACCTCTCACGGAAGAATGAATCAAACTTGTAAAACAAAAACTCGAAAAAATGTATCCGTGAAACGAGGCTTTACAAATACAAGTCTTACAAAATTCAATTTCTAATTCACGGCAAGGAGTCTTCCCTTTAAAAGAAGGTAAAGAGAAAATCGATCAGAATAGCGAGCTTGTGAAAAAGTATAAAGAACAAGCTAGGCAAATCAGAGAAAAAGCAATTTTAGATGAGATTAACAAATACAAAAATGACGGAAATGAAAAGTCTATGAATGCCACCTTTGACCGAAGAGCAGAAATGCAGTGTTAGAGAATACTTTAAGAACGGAGCAAAGGAAAACAAACCTCAAATGTTCATCCGATACGGCAGGATGAAAAACGGATGAGAAATAATTGAGAAAGCCGAGCAAATGATAAAAGAGGCACAACAAAGGAAAGAAGACAAATATAAGTATTTCATGAATAAACAAATCAAAGAGAACATGGAAGCTTATAAACAAAGATTTCAGGAAGAGGGTAATTATCAATTATTAAAACTTAACCACTGGGAAGATTGAAGGACTATGGTATTATGAATTGAAGGAATGTTCGATATTGAAACGAAAAGACAAAAGCGAGAACAAGTAATAGAAATTGAAGAAAGAAGAAATCCTACATATTTTCAGGAGGTAGCAAAAAGATTTAACGTTAACCTTTATTAAAATGAAAGATTATCTAATCAAACGAGCTAAGAGAGCTAAACAAAAATTTAATTGCGATGGATTCTATGCGTTTGAGATAGCGAGAGCGTATGCACAATATCTAAACGAAATAGAAGTCGATGACGAATGCGTAGGGTTCGACGAATTTATGAACCAATATGAATAGCTTTATATTTTAAAAACATACACGATGAATGAAAAAAACCTATTTCAAAAAATCAATGAAGTTAAAAAACAACTTCTTACAGCTAATCTAAAAAAGAGCTGAAAAAACAAATTTGCAGGATATGATTATTTTGAATTGTCTGACTTCTTACCTTTTATAGTGAATGCTTGTAATGAAGTTTGAATCTTTACAAGTGTTTCTTTTACGGAAGAAGTAGCAACTTTAAAAGTTGTAAATTGTGAAAATCCAGCACAATTTATTGAAATCACTTCTCCAATGAAAGAACTTGAATTGAAAGGATGTAATCAGATTCAAGCTTTAGGATGAGTTGAAACATACCAAAGAAGATACCTTTATATGAGTTTGTTTGATATTGTTGAAAATGATATGTTCGATTCAACAACTACAGAAGAAAAGAAAGTAGAACTTAAAAAAACAACTCCTGAAAAATCTAAGAAATTCCTTGAAGATTTTAAAAAGACTTGTGATACAATTGATATGAATGATAAAGAAGCCGTTGAAGATTTACTTTGAAAGTGACGTCTTTTACTTCCTATCTTACAAGAGCAGGACAAAAAAGAATTGACTGAATTATGCGTAGGAATTAAAGAAATTTTAGACTCTAACGCTAAAAAATGACAATAGAAACAATGCTAAATATAAACGAGGAGTTCAAGAAAAAAGGACTCCTCCTCTCAAGTGAGGACTTATTCGATCGACTAAGACTAAGGGACGATATGAAAACAGAAAGCTGAAAAATCCGTCAAGAATACATCCTAGAGAAGCTTGAAATGGACAAAAAGAAAGCAATGAGAACAATCGAGCTAAAAGCAGTAACCGACGATAAATGAAAATGACTTACTGAGAAAGCAATAGACGGAAACATAAGAAAAGAGTTCTTTGATGATGAAATAGCTTTGAGTACAAAAAAGGCAACGTATGAGCTTTTATATGAAAGAGCCGAAAGCATTATAGACTTTATAAACGTTGTAAAACTTAATTTAAAATCAGAATTATAATCTTTTATTCTTAAACAAAATACACAATGACAGAAAGCGCAACAAAAATAATAAAAATAGTTTTAGTGATTATGGCACTAATTGGATTAAGTGGAATTATCCTTGCTTGTTGAAATAACAGCAAGGAATCAGAAGCACAAGCAACCGTAAAAGAGCTTGTACAATTGAAAGACCAAAAACAAAAATGTAAGGATTCCTTAAATTATCAAGAGACTATTGAAGAATATAGAGGTATTCTCCATTGTGGAGATAACGACGAAAGGATAGCAGAACTTAAAAAGATTCTTTCAGAAACTCTTTTAAATGATTACGAACAAGTGGATTCAATAATCATGCACAAACAGCTTGAAAATATAGCAAGTAGTACATGAAACAAATCCGAACAGTTATTGGGTTTAATGTTGAGTGAGTAAACACTCCGACAAAAAATCTCTCCAAAGTTGAAACAAAAAAAGAAAATGCAGAAAATTTTGAGGAGAAAATACAGGTAATACCACAAGCAGAAATAAAAAGAGAAGAAAAAAAATCTGAAGTCGAACAATTAACCGTTGAAGAAAAAAAGAGCCAAATTTTCAAAAAAGAGTATAAAGAGAACGATGAAAGAAATCAATATATCCAATATGCTTATGAAAAAGGAGGATTTGATTTAGTTCTTCTTATGGAATGCGAAAATTCAACTCGAAATATGTATAGACAAAGCGAAGTGGTAAAGAATGGAAGGAGAGAACCGAGCTATTGATTTTGTATGATAGACCGTGACTTCCATAAAAACATAGTCGACGATTCACGTTTTCGGAATGATCGAAAACGACAAATAGATAAATGCTATGAATTGCGAAAAGGGGGAACGAAATTCTATTGACCTTGAAGATACATAGCAAAGGCAGGGATGAAATGTTCTGAATATGTAAAAGATAGATTTACTTTTAACTAATACACAATGGAAAATTTAAGAATCACAAAAAAATATACAAAAAGAAAAGAAGGGCGAGAAAGCCAACTAATCATAAAACGGAAATGAAACGAGATAGAGGAAATAAACGAGGAATCAGAAAAAGTATTTAATGCAATAAAAAAGAATGCTCCAGCTTGTATGAAAAGAGCGATGAAAGATTTAGATAACGAAGATTAAAACAATGAAAGTCAAAGAACTAATCGAACTCTTGCAGAAGCAAGAACAAGAAAAAGAAATCAGATTTAGATACTTTTATAGAGGACAAGATAACGATGTATACAATACAGACGGAGATATTGAAGAAATCCTTGATAAAGTATACATCACAATAAAACGATGAGATTAAAAACCTTGTATGGTGCGTAAAAACTATTTTATTTCTTAATAAAAACAACAATGGAAATCGAAATTACAGCTATTCAAAAGCCAGTAGAACAAAAAGACGAAATGTTTTGATTTGAATTTGAAGGGAATCAAGTAAGATTTCTCTGAAAAACTTTAGACCCGTCAATTGCTTCTTGAGTATTCTTGCTCTATGATAGAGTAAAGAAAGCAAGAGAGCAAAGAAAAAGGAAACGAACATAGCGAAAGAGTATTATAGTTGCAAAGATAGAATAACACAACAAAGAGAATATTTGAACGGACTAATTAGAAAAGCAGAATACCTTGAGATTCAAAACAAGGCATTGATAGAATATGTAAAGAAATTAAAGACCGCCAAACACTAAAGATACCAGCAAGACCTGAGCAAGTCTTAAAAAGGCTTATAGTCAGAAACATAGGACGACAACCTATGCGATATATAAACAGACTTTGGAGTTTATGCTTATATATTGAAATGAAGAACTCCGGTTTGCGACAGCTTTTAGGTTGCTTAGACCTTAGAGAGTTACCACGCTCAAACGTTCTGTGTAAGACGTAACGACCTGAGCAAGTCGCTATAAACTACTTGGAGAGTAAAAGGCATAAGGAGGAAACAAAATCTTTCATACCAAAAAAACTAAAGTTGAAACTAACATAAAGCTATTCATAAAAAATAAAAATCTCTTTTGCTCTCCTTCTCCTCCTTATGAAACGTTTATTTCTTAAATAAAAAATAATGTTCGATGAAGAAATCCACTCCAATAGTGAAGGAGAAAATGAAACGTATGAAGATTTTAAATTCCGACAAGCAGTAAAAGAACTTGCTGAAGTAATAGCAGGAAGTATAGCAGACTTTTTAGATGATTGAGAAAATAATGGAAACAATTGAGATACCAAATAATATGACTGATGAAGAACTTAATAAGGTTCAAGAACATCTTAGCCCTATGGATTTTCAAAGATTCCTTGAAGAATTGGAAGCGTCCCACAGTTTGAAAATAGAGGATATATTGAATGATACGCCAACCGTCGATCCTAGAGGGTATTCTTTAGAATAGTAAAAATGGGGGAATGCGAATATATCTAATCAATAACTACAAATACATCTCATCCGTTCAAGCGTTACAGTATTATGAAAGAATCTTACACGTACAAATCCAGTGAAGAGCAAGAAAGAAAGTAAGAAGTACTTATCATTGTTTGATAAATGGAGATATGAAACAAGCCGAACATTTCCGAAAACAGTTTGAGCAGTCAATGAAAGAACAGTATGGAATAAAGATTTAATCTTTTAAAACAAAATGAAAAAGAAAAGAGTAGAGTACGACGTGCATCACTTAATAAATCGTTGTAATGGATGAAGTAACGATCCATCCAATTTGATAACGATGAAAAGAAAGAAACACGAGGCTCGACATCTACTCTTTGAGAATCTAGGATTCAAGGAGGCGTTGATAGAACTCTTTTTAATGGGGGAAAAGTGTTTGAAAGACTGACCGATAAAAAGAGAACTCCGAGAATGTTTGCAGAATGTAGATTATAAACCATGAGTATTTAAAGAATAGGAATGTAACCGCCGAAAAAAGAGTGCAGGGTAAGGAGTAATGGAAACATTATTCAAGGGTGCGAAATTCCCTTCATTGAATCCCGACACGTCCTACTGCGTTGTGTATTTGTTAAAGCAAGAATAGAATGAATTATCATGGAGTGAGTAGGCACTCCTTTAATAAAATCAGATTTTTACTCTTTATAAAAACAAAATGCTAAAACCTATAAGAAAATGTAAACAAGAGCCAAAACGAAAAGTAAGGGTAAGAAAAAACGGAAATCTCCGAGAAGCTACAGTAGACGGAATCTTTATGATATTTCAGGAATGAAACAAACAAAGACTCCTTGAAGAAATTGATGATTATTTGAAGAAGTTGGGAGAAGTAGAGAAAGCAGAAATAAATATTGAAACAGAACAGAAAAGGAGCTGGAGAACTTATCCAAAAAAAGAAGAAAAATCTGATTTTATTGATAAAAAATAAACAATGGAACTAATCATAATAAGTGCAAAAGATAAAAAATATCTTCCTAGAAAGCAAACAAAAGGAGCGTTTGCTTATGATTTATCGAGTAGGGTAAACGATACAATCGAACCTTGAGAAATCAAACTTATTCCTACATGAATAAAAGTAAGGTTACCTGAAAATGTTTGAATGCTTGTTTATCCTAGAAGTTCTTTACCTATCAAAAAAGGGCTTATTATGGCGAATAGTGTAGGAATTATTGACTCAGATTATAGGGGAGAGGTACATTTACAGTTAATGAATGTAACTTGTAATCCTATTGATATTGTAGACGGAGAAAGGTACGGTCAAGCAGTATTTCAAGGGGGAGAGTTACCTTATATGATAGATGAAGAATTAGATTCATTTGATACATTTGAGGAAAAGTACCCAACAGAAAGAGGAACAGGAGGATTCTGAAGTACATGAAAATAATTTATTCTTACATGTAACTAATGGACGAATACATAGAAGCAAAAGAAAGTATTCATACACAAGACGATTATAGATGTGATGAATACACGGTAAGTCTACCAAGTAAACTCTTTAAAGAGATAAAAGAAGCAGATAGTTTTGTAAAAGCTTTTTACTGAAGTCCAACCTATGTAATGAAAGAGATAGAGGGGAAATGGGAAGAAGTGAAACCGAAAACAACTGTAAAATTTATCACGGAGGAGAAAGGAAGGCTTTGGTACAGAATCAAGCAAGAGCGAGTTTTACCTAAAAAGGAAGAATGAATAAATTAGATAAGACATACAAGAAAGCGGTAGACTTGACAGAAAAAATAAAGATTCTACTCCAAAGAAAAATCGATGATTGTGAGAGTAGGTTATATGAATACAGAAAAGAACTAAAAGAAGTAGAAAGAGAGAGGGAAGAAATAGATTTACTTTATAAAAAGTCTGATGATAGAGACAAAAAATTGGAATGATAATTGTGAAAAGTTTAGAGAGATGTTCCACTTTGAACTAAAAGATGTTTCAGAGATAGCTGTATATCAATGAAAAATACTAATCTCATTAGACATCTTTAAGTTCGAGGAGAGGATGAAAAAGAAGTGATACAAAGAAGATAAATCTCTAAAAGATTTTGTGAAAGAAACATATTGAGAAGAAGCTAATATTTTAATTGATAAACTGTTATAATGAAAGACTTAAATATGAATTGTCTGACTCTTAATAATGCTATATTATACCTAGTAGACGAGTTCTGAAAAAAGTATTACGATTGAGAGTTCCAAATGTCACGAGTGGAGTGGCAAGATGAAGAATTACACTATAATTTTGAGATGAATCAGGATTATTGGAATATAGACCAGGTATATACTGCTTTATGGTTTGATATTCCTGAAGATATACTCTTTGAATGGAAAGAATACTCTTTAGATTACTATACAAGAGAAGTTAAAAAGAAAAAACCAGATCCATTTATGAATTTAAAGAACTTTTACTTTATGAAAAAAGGGGATGGTAAGTAATACTCTCTTTACTTCAAATACAGAGGAACGATATACTCCAAAAGACTTCTTTGAAGAAATCAATAAAGAGTTTTGATTTACTCTTGATCCTTGTGCAACGAAAGAAAATCATAAATGTGAAAAGTTTTACACGAAAGAGGAGGACGGATTAAAACAAAGTCGAGATAATGAAATTGTGTTTTGTAATCCTCCATACTGAAAAGAAATTAAAAAGCGAGTTGAGAAGTGAAGTTTAGCAAGGGGGGGATGTCGTTATGCTTTTACCAGCGAGAACAGATACCCAACGATTTCACAACTTTATTTACTGAAAAGCAGAAATCAGATTTATCAAAGGTCGTTTGAAATTTGGAGGAGCGAAAAACTCTGCACCGTTTCCGAGTATGCTTGCAATATTTAGATCTAAAAAAGAAAAATGAATAACATCCGAACAATAAAAATAGACGGTCAAGAGTTCGTACCGTATAAGGACTACCTCAGGTTAAAAGATACAGCACACGAAGAATTATCTTACTTGAAAGAAGTCGCCGAAACTGTAAAGGAATTAGAACAGGAGAACGAAAAACTCAAAAAAGAGAAACAAGAGCTTGAATATCTTTGAGATATAAACGAGGAAGTCAAGCAAGAAAATGAAAAACTGAAATATGTTATAGATTCAGTAATGGAGAAAGCAGGTATTGAATATATAAGATTAGCTGATTGAGATGTGTTTATGAATCCAAAAAATAAACTTCAAATTTCAGACACAATACAGATTGATATTTTAAATGGTAAACAATAAAAATGAGGAGCTGATATTTTGACAAGAAGATAAGGAGTGAGAGAATAAAAGCAAAGATAAAACTGATTAACCGAAGACAGAAAGTCTATGAATATAGATATTTATTAGATTGGAAGAACTGATACCGAATATTAAAAGATCGCAAAGAGAAACCTCTCTATTTATCAAAAAGAGATTTACACTAATCAGATTTATATTCTTACTTTATACCTATGGAAGAACTAATCAGACTTTTACTTTCTTTTTTAAAAGATGAATAAAGAACTCATAGAAACTTTAGTTGTCTTAGGTGCAACAATCATTGTCTTTTTACGAGCTTATTTCTGACAGTAAATGAAATCTAAATCAAGAAAGGATTATATAAAGGAACTTGATAAACGATTCTCTTATTTCATCAGATTAAGAGATTGTGACAGTAAAGGTTATATAGTCTGTCCTTTATGTTGAAAAAAGATCCATCGAAAAAAAGCTCAAAACATGCACTTCATAAAAAGAAGTGTCTTGATGTATAGATGGTGTGAATATAACTGTTGGGCTTGATGTGTATGATGTAATGTAATATTGAATGGAAACTATATCATGTATACTATGTTTATGATCAATAAGTTCTGAAAAGAAAAGGTTGAGGAAATGATAAACAATAAGAATAAAGTCTTTAAAATCTCTACTGCTGAGATTATTGAGAAGATTGATTATTATAAAGAAAAGGTAAAAGAATTATGTATTGAAAAAAACTTGACTTTATAATTTTAAACATTAAAAAGATAAAAAAAGAAGTCGCAATCTTTGTGGCTTCTTTATTTTTTAAAATAAAAAATGCTAGAAAAAACTAAACCTAAAAAGAGGAAAGATCCTAGAGGAAGACCAACGGTATTCACTCAAGAGAAACTCCGTAAATTATTTAAGGCTTTAGAGGATTGATTAACAGATGAAGAGGCTTGTTATTATGCTTGAGTTTGAAAGACCGCATATTATGACAGGAAAGCTAAAGATGAAAAATTTTCGGAGGAAGTTACTAAGGCTAAAAACTATATGCAAAACTGTGCTTTATGAGTAGTAAAAGCAAGTATCCAACAATGAGACGAAAAAGTCGCTATGTGGTACTTGGAGAAAAAACATAAGGACTTCAAGAAAGAGCCGACTACTATAAAGACCACTTCTGAAGAAACATCAGATTGAGATAAATCTTTAACGATTGAAATAGTATGAATAGAGTAAAAATCCAATTAACTGACAATCAGAAAAGAGCTTTAAAATGTCTCTTTGATGATAAATATCAGAATGTATGATATGGTGGAGGAGCTTGATGAGGTAAAAGTTATCTAGGAGTTGTATGGACTTGGATGATGTGCATGAAATACCCTTGAATTGTATTCGCTTTTGTCCGTGATACTATCAAGAACTTGAAAGCAACAACGGTTGTAACTATGGAAAAGTTTTATGCTGACTATAACATACCGCAAGAATACAGAGGAGTATTGAATGAACAGAAATCTATCATCCAATTCAAAAACGGAAGTATCATCAGACTTTTAGAAGGTTGTTTTTATCCCTCTGATCCATTGTATAACAGATTCTGAAGTTTGGAATTGACTTGTGCTTTTATAGAGGAAAGTGCTGAAATCCCTTATACTGCTATTGAGTATGTAAGATCAAGGACAGGAAGAATGAAAAATAAGGAGTACGGAATAAAACCAAAAATCCTTGAAACATTTAATCCTAATCCATGACATGTATACGAGAGGTACTATTTAGGGAAGTGATGAGAAAACAGTATCTTTATAGAAAGTCTTGTAAATTCCAACAACTTCATCTCTGAATACTATGTAGAGAATCTTAATCAATTATCAGAAGGGATGAAAAAAAGACTTTTGAGAGGAGAGCGAGATTTCGATGATAATGTTTGGATGATGTTTAGAGCGAGTGACATGGAGGCTTTACGAACTAATGAGGAAAGTTGAGATACTTATTATATCATTTGTGATGTTGCGAGATTCTGAAAAGATACCACAAGGATCAGTTTATGGAAAGGAAATACACGGCTTAGAGTTCTGACTTATGAGAAATCAAGTGTTGAAGAAACTAAAACAGCAATTCTTCTCCTTGCTGAACAATATGGAGTGGATCATAGGAACATTATCATTGATAGTGATGGAGTATGAGGATGAGTAGTTGATGGGATCAGTTATGCAACAGGATTTGTAAACAATGCAAGACCTGTTGAAACATGAACAAAACAGAACTATGGAAACTTGAAGTCACAATGTGCATTTGAACTAAAAAGAAGGTTAGAAAATCATGAGATAGCGATAAGGCGAGATCATGAAGAAAAAGACAAAGATTGGGAACTCTTAAAACAAGAAATGATGAATACCTATATTGATGAAAAGAGTATTGATGGGAAAACGAAGATTGAGGCGAAAGAGAAAATGAAAGAGAGAATAGGAAGAAGTCCAGATTTATTAGATACTCTTATTATGAGAATGTATGGATATTTAAGAGGACTTAATGATATAGATACTTATTTATCTTCTATTACAAGGTAAATGAAAACAGAAAAAGAACTAAAAATCAGAAAGGGATTCAAGGTAACGGATGAGATTGTCCAAAAAGTATTGGGAGAATATCATCACGGTTATACTGCGAACAGAAGTAAGAATAGACACTTTGAAAATCAAAGAGATTTATTCTGAACGAATAACGATAAGGAAAAGCTAAAGAGTAACATCTTCTGGAGTTGTTTAAGAACAATTCAGGCAACTTGTGTGGTAAATAGACCAGATGTAAGATGGGAAGATGAGGATTGTTTACGAAAGCAAGAGGCAAGAAACTTTTCCAACATGTATAAATACGATTATATCAAAAACAATTGGGACTTCTTAATGTATATAGGAGTAGAAGATATCGCAAAATTTGGAAAGAGTGTATTTCTCTTTAATGGATGGGACGATAAAAAGAAGATTCCAACGATTGAGAGAATTGATCCAAGATATGTTTACCCATACAATGAAGGAGGCTTACTTGTAGAAGATTATCCTTTCTTCTGATTCGATAGAGTTTTGAGAGTGGAAGAATTGGAGAAAATAGAATTTGCAAACGATGAAAAGAAGGATCGAGTGTTACATAATTATGATGACTATTTAGCATCTATCAAAACAAACGATGCTTTTTACAGAGATATTTGTACGTTCTATGATAAAGACAGTTGAAACTGTACTCTTCACTATCATTACACGTATATAAAGGACGAGTTGTATTTATTCCTTATGTTGTGAGATTGTATTCTTGACGTGTATGAAGTACCAGAAACGAATAATAAAATCCCTGTAGCAGTAGCTTGATTTAATTATCTTGCAGATGATCGATGGGGACAAAGTCTTATGGATATTGTAGAAGATTCTCACAGAACAGAACAACTCTTATTGAATCTCTTTAAAATTAAAGTAGTGAGAGAGGCAACAGGAGGGAATGTATTCATTGATGAGGAAATCTTCATGAAAAATGCTAATTCTTTCAAGAATCAGTCAATAAAAAACAGACGATTCCCTGTAAAAATGAGAGACCTTACACAACCTATACAAAACATGGTGTATGAGTTACCTCAAAACCAAGTATCATGAGATATTTATAATCTCCTTGATATGACAAAGAACAAGGCAATGTCTGAATCATTTGTAACAGCACAAGGGCAAGGATTGGGACTTTCAGACAATAGTAATCCTTGAACAGCAACAGAGAGCAAGATCCAAAAGATGAATGCTAACATGATAACATCTTTACAGAATAGTATTCTTGCTTATGGAACAGAGGAATTTGCAGAGCTTTACAGAGATTTCATTGTTTACTACCGAAAGGCAGGAGAAAAGAAAATCAGAGTAATCACTAAAGGACTAAGTGGAACATACAAGAAACTTACAAAAAAGGATATTTCTTGAAACTTCAATGCGGTATTATTTGATCCTGTACAGCGAGATATTGAAGCACAAGAGAAGAAACAGGCATTGATGGAACAATACAACATGCTTGTAAATGATCCACAAACTCCTCCATTTCTCCTCAATAATATCAGAAAACTTATAGGATATTATAACGGATTGGATGAAAACGAGCTAGACGAAATCAATATCTTCGATGCAGAAGAATATCAATGTAGAATGGATATTGAACTTCTTAATAACAACGTGGATATTTATATCCCTCCTCAATGTGATGTACAAAAGAGGCTATGGTACTATAACAAGGCAGAGGAAACTCCGGCTAAGTTTAGAGCATTACAAGCCCTTAAGTATATGATCCAACAAGGATTGTGACAGCAAGAAGTAAATACCGCAATGCAGCCTAAAGTAGATCAGAGCATTAAGAACATGAACAATGAGGAACAGTTATTGAATGTAAACGGAATTGGTAATATTTAGTTTTTAATTTCTAATTATAACAATGGGATTCAAAAAGAAAAACATTGAAACAGGAAAGACGGAAGAAGTACAAAATGTAGAACTTCCTGAAACTCCTAAAGCAAAAGTCATTGGGACTATTGGAGGAACAGTAGTAAAGCAAGGACAAGGATTTATCAAAACAAAGGTATATCGTGGGACTATTCCTATGTATATCTTACCAGATGAATTAAGACAGTATCTTCAAAACAAGGGATTTTGAACGAATGTCTGGGAGAAGTCAAAAGAATGGCTTGAAAAACATCATGCAGACATGGACAAAATCAATGAATTAAAAAAGTTTATTTCAGATAGATATCACTAATGAGTTGGCAAGTGATGGATGAGATCGAGTCAATGTATCATTACAAGGAGAAAGAAGAAGTAAATGATACAGAAATCAAAAGAGCTAAAGAGATCAGAAATACAAGATTATATTTCGATAATCTCATAAGAATCTACTGTAGAGAAAACAAAAAAGCAGTATTTGAGATCACAAAAGAAGAAGTCTCTGAAATTACAAAAAATTATACAGCACTTCAAAAAGAACTCTTCATCAAACAACTTATAAAGAATATAGAAACGAACTTTTGAAAACCTATTAAAGTCTTGCAAGAGACAAAAGATATCGCTTTATTTCATAAATAATATCACAAAATGATGAATTTTGAAAACCTTTGAGACATTTCTTTCTTCGAGAGAATGGAGAAAAGAGAAAGAAACATCGATAAAATGTCAGAAGATGAAAAAAATCTCTTGAGAAATCCAGATGATGAAACGATCTTACAATTAAGATCATTGAGAGAAAATGAAACCTTTAATAAATTGATGGATATGGCAGAAATGCTTTTCGAAGATATGTCTATGAATGTATTAAAATCTGTTATGGCTTACACTTCTAAAAAAGCAGATGGATATACAATCCTTGACCTTAATGGTGCATTTCTATCATGACTTAATGTTATGTTTAAAATGGTAAATCAATTCACCTCACAAGAAATCGAAGAAAAGAAAAAAGAAGTGAATGAGGCAGAAATGGAACAGATCGAAGGTAAAAAAGAAGACTAAAACAAACATAAGATTG